>Ga0208478_1000056_pt1 | contig 44115 bp, 54 predicted proteins | sample NGESurdeep072012_5_FD_184462 | JGI IMG/M metagenome (GOLD analysis project Ga0208478, IMG submission 184462) | Arctic peat soil microbial communities from Barrow, Alaska - NGEE Surface sample 415-2 deep-072012 (SPAdes) | ecosystem: Environmental > Terrestrial > Soil > Wetlands > Peat ...
ATTGAACTTTAACTCATTTATAAAATTCTGTGGCACCCGGACTGATCCTGCTGCCGAGACAAAGTCAATAGGGTTGCCGGCCGACGCACGAGTTGTCATGGATTTTGCACGCCACCAAGACAATTTTATCGTGACATGACAAATCCTGCCCGTTTATCGGAACCACGCCATCTGGACAGCTTTATCGTGACACCAAACTTTCGTCCACTTATCGGGATTTTGCCCGCCCGAACGACCGAAACGAATCCACTTCCCGGACTTTTTAGTCGTTCGGTCGGGCGGGCAAAAACGCATGCCAACCCTGACGCAGACGGCACCTAATTAAACCGCCGGGCCGTTAGGCTGCAATAATTGCGTATCTCGTCCTGAAATAGGTTGACACTTTTTTAAAGAACCTAAGGAGGAATGAGCATGGAAATAGGACAAGTACCTGCGTATAAAAGATGGTCAAACCGCTACAGCTACGCATTCAAAATGGAAGTGATAGAAGCCTTCCAGAGCGGACAGATGTCCCAGAGACAAGTAACAAGGAAGTATGGGGTTCACCGTACTACAATTGTTGCATGGGAGAAAAAATATGGTAATCTTGAGAAAAATTACCTGAGAATGGAAGAAAAAACACCACAACAGGAGCTTGTTGAGCTTAAAGCAGCTTTGCGAGCCTCCAACGAAGAGAACAAGACTCTCAAGTATGTAATGCGGATTATCGAGGAGGAATACGGCGAGGATGTCGTAAAAAAGTATTTACCCGGACTGCAACTGAAAAAGCCTCAAAAGAAGAGGACGAAAAAGTCAAAATAACGGCTATCTGCAAGCTTTTCGGGATGTCTCGTCAGGCATTCTATAAAAAGATCCGGACGTACCGCAGAGAAAAGGAAAACAGAAAAAAGATCATCCAACTTGTTAAACAACAAAGAGTACTAATGACACGTGTAGGCACAAAGAAGACCTACTTCCTTATCAAGCCAGACCTTGACAGCTTGAGTATTAAGTGTGGCCGAGACAAACTACATTCGATTCTTAGAAATGAGGGTATGCTCATTAAAAAGAAAAAGAACTATATGAGGACTACTAACTCATACCACCGGTTCTACAAGTATCCAAATCTCATTAAGGACCTGCATATCAATCGTGCTGAACAAGTCTGGGTGAGTGATATAACCTACATCAGAACTAACCAGGGCTGGCTGTACCTGAGCCTCATTACGGATGCCTACTCTAAACAGATCGTCGGATATCAACTATCTGATAACCTCAAGACTATTAACTGCATTAATGCTCTTAAAACAGCTATCAAAAACAGAAAATATCCTGACAGGTCTCTTATACATCATTCTGACCGTGGCTTCCAGTATTGTAGTCCGGATTACATTGAAACACTTGAAAAATACAATATCGGTATCAGCATGACTACAAAACATGACCCTTACGAAAATGCTATTGCTGAAAGAGTTAATGGGACACTTAAAAACGAGTTTGATTTGGGAGATCGTCTTCCTGATCAGAGAAATGCACAAAGAGAACTAAACAAAGCTGTTTGGGTTTACAATAACTTAAGACCTCATGAAAGCTGTAATTATTTAACGCCTTTACAAGCTCATATTCACGAGAGTGTAGAGATAAAAAAATGGCCAATGAGATTTAGAAAAAAATCAAATCAAAATAATTTAACTTTAAATCAATTATGTCACACCCAAAAGTGACAACCTATACCAGGACGAGACAACTGATTCCAAGACCAGACAACCAAGACCAATTCTTATGCAATAATTTGCAAATGTTATCTAATTAGCTAACTTTGCAACATGGATCACAAACAAATCAGAGAGGTAATTTTTTTCGGGGACCACTACTGGGATTTCTATAAAAAGCAGTCTTTAAAAGTCAAGCAAAAAATAAACTGGACCATTGGACTGCTTCAATACCTGGAGATAATTCCTGAAAAGTACCTTAAACATATAGAGGAAACTGATTTATATGAGATTAGAGTAAGTTTCGGGAATAACATTTTTAGAATCTTCTGCTTTTTTGACAAAAATAGACTGGTGATAATTCTTAATGGATTTCAAAAGAAGACACAGAAAACACCTAAGACAGAAATTGACAGAGCTTTGAAATTAAAACATGAGTACTATGAAAACAAAAAATAATATTACAACATTTGAAGAATTTCTTACCCAGGAATATGGTAAGATTGGAACTCCAAAAAGAGACAAATACGAACAAGGATTTGAAGCTTTCAAACTTGGTGTTATGCTTCAAGAGATGCGGAAACAGCAAAACATGACTCAAGATCAGTTAGCAAAAAAGTGTGGTACTACCAAGACTTATATTTCACGTATTGAGAATGATGCCTCAGACATCAGATTATCTACTCTTATGAGAATTATTCAGGAAGGTCTGGGTGGACATCTTAAACTCGTCGTCGAACCATAATTTAAAAAACTAAGCCCAACTCGGGCGGTTTAATTAATTGCCTACGGCGAGCTCGTCACTCTAAAGCGCTCCACTGTTGCCTTCGCCAGTCCGGACAACTTCTCAATCGGCCCTAAAAGTCTATGAGAGTAAACATAAACCCACTTATAAAATCTTGTGGCACCCGGACAGATCCAACTGCCGAGACAAAGTCAATAGGGTTGCAAGCTGACGCGCAGTTGTCATAGCCTGCCCCGACCAGAGGTCGGGGCAGGCTCCCGGCAACTCATTAAACCGGCGGGCCATTATGCGTCAAATAACGAAAAATATACCAAAATATGGAGTATCCTGAAAATCCTTTAAAGAGTAAGGAGCGTTTGTCGAAAAGCTATAAGAGTAGACTAAATTTAAAAATCAATTTTATGAAAAATTTTTTAAAACTTTCGTTTTCCATTTGTTTTATTTTTGTGGTTACTTACACGAATGCACAGATTAAATTTGGCCCAAAGGCTGGATTAAATTTGTCAACAATGACATTAAAAGCTTCAGGGTTAAGCATTGACCCTAAAACAATGGTAGGTTTTAATGTGGGAGTTATTTTAGAGATTACATTAAAAGATAATTTCATTTTACAGCCAGGTGTCTTATTTTCGACTAAAGGATCAAAATATAGCGTTTTGGGTTCTGATATGTCAATATCTCCAAGTTTCCTTGAGATACCAATTAATGGATTATACAAATTTGATTTAGGTTCAGCAAAATTATTTTTATTCGCTGGTCCTAATTTTGCTTTTGGTGTTGGTGGTAGTTACAAAACCCCAGATGAATCAAAGGATATAAGTTATGGTTCAGGAGAGGATAAGGATATGAAATCTTTTGATTTTGGATTAAACTTTGGAGCTGGAATTGAAATAAGTAATTTTCAAATTTCTGCACAATATGGATTAGGTTTGACAAATTTAGCACCAGTAACAACAAATGACGCAGAGATGAAAGTTCGGGTTATAGGTATTTCGATGGCATATTTACTGGGTGGAAAATAACAATAAATATTCGGCGAATAACACGGACGGTTTAATTAATTGCCTACGGCGAGCTCGTCCACCGCTTTGCGTCGTCCTCGGTTGGCTTCGGTGAGCTCAGCCAGCTAAACCTGTCCTCGGTTGCCTTCGTCAGCCCTGACAATTCCGTAATCGGCCCCAAAAGTCTATGCGAGTAAACATTAGCCTACTTATAAAAATTTATATCAACTTGACTGATCCCGCTACCGAGACAAAGTCAATAGGGCTGCCGGTCGACGCGCTTGTGCCTTGTTTTTTGCTCGCCATCTGGACAACTTCATCGTGACACCAAACACTAGTCCACTTATCGGTCCCGATAGCTATCGGGATTTGCAAAAACTCATGCCAACCCTGACACCCCTCGCTACCGCTCGGGGCAGGCTCACGGCAACTCATTAAACCGCCGGGCCGTTAGCTTTAACAAATCTCGTTGCAACTAGACAAATTCGTTGACTTTTGTAGTATCTTTGCGTCTATAATTAGATAATTATGTTAACAAAAGAAAAAGTTAGAAAGACCATTGACAGGTTGCCCGAGAACTTCACAGTTGACCAGATAGTTGAGGAACTCATGATTCTTAATCGGATTGAGGAAGGACTTAAAGATATTGAAGAAGGGAGAGTCTTTACAACAGATCAAGTTAAGAAAGAAGTTAAACCATGGTTAAAATAATCTGGACTCAGAGATCACTTACTGATTTAAAGTCTATAGCTGAATATATCTCCCAGGATTCTACAAAATATGCTTCTCTGACGATTGAGAGACTTATAAATGTTACATCATATCTTGAGACCAATCCCAGAATTGGCCGAATGGTTCAAGAAATGAGAAGGCAAGACAAAATTAGGGAGATAATCTTCGGCAATTATCGAATCATTTATAAAATTACGAGTACCCAGACTGTTCACATCTTGACAGTTCATCATTCCTATAAACGCCTGAGACAAACTTCTCTAAGACGATTAAAATAAAATGCTAAAGCTAACTCGGACGGTTTAATTAATTGGCTTCCTGCTTCGCCTGTTAATCGAGACAAATTCGTTACATCATGACAAAGGCTTCGCGGGACATGGTCGTCAGCCCAGACTACTTCTCAATCTGCTCCAAAAGTCTATGCGAGTAAACTTCAAACCACTAATTAAATTTTGTGGCACCCGGACTCATTCTGCTGCCGAGACAAAATCAATAGGGTTGCAAGCCGGCGCTCGAGTTGTCATAGACTGCCCCGATCTCTGGTCGGGGGTTTTTGCAATGTCACCTAAACAACCTTATCGTGACATGACAAATTCTGCCCGTTTATCGGGACCAAGTCATTTGGACAATTTCATCTTGACACCAAACGCTCGTCAACTTATTGGGACTTTGCAAAGACACATGCCAACCCTGACACCCCGCCTGCGGCGAGGCAGGCTCCCGGCAACTCATTAAACCGCTGGGCCGTTAGCAGTAAAAATGATCCTCCTGAAAAAGGTTGACCCCCAATTTATACTACTTAAAAAGAAGACTATAATTTAAAAAATCAGTTATGAGCAGAGGATTTGTTAAAGAAGACGATCAAGAAGAAGTTCCAAGAGTACCGCAGAGGGCATATTTACCAGAAGGAGTGACAAACTTTGTTACCCCATTTGGTATAAATCAAATGTTGGCTGAGAAACAGATGCTTGTCAACGAAAAGAACAATCTGAATAATGCCAACGAGAATGAGAAACGAATCGCGTTAAACTATATTAATGCAAAATTACAATTATTGAATAACAGAATTGTTGAAGCCAAAATAGTTAATCTAAACGAACAACCACGAAATGAAATAAGATTCGGTGCAAAGATACGTCTCAAAATAGAAGCGTCCAAAAATATTCAGATTTTTCAAATTGTCGGCGTTGATGAAGCAGATATTTCCAAAGGGAAAGTCTCCTTTATATCACCTATAGCCAAGGCATTAATAAGTAAAAAAATTGGAGACAAAATTATTTTAAAACAAGCTAAGAAAGATTTTGTTTTTGAAATTATCGATATATCCTATAGTTAAGATAAGATTAAATTGACCAATTATTGGGAATAAATTCTACTGCTAACTCGGTCGGTTTAATTAATTACCTTCGGTGAGCTCAGCCAGCTAAAGCTTTCCTCGGTTGACTTCGTCGAGCTCGTCAACCGCTCCGCGGTTTCCTCGGTTGTCTTTTGCAACCCGGACTATTTTATCTCAGCATCCAAAAGTCTATGAGAGAAGAATTTAACTTACTTATTAAATCTTGTGTCACCCGGACTAATCCTGCTACCGAGACAAAATCAATAGGGTTGCAAGCCGGCGCTCGAGTTGTCATAGACTGCCCCGACCTCTGGGCGGGGGTTTTTGCAATGTCACCTAAACAACCTTATCGTGACATGACAAATCCTGCCCGTTTATCGGGACCACGCCATCTGGACAACTTCATCATGACACCAAACACTAGTCCACTTATCGGTCCCGATAGCTATCGGGACTTTGCAAAAACGCATACCAACCCTGACACCCCTCGCTACCGCTCGGGGCAGGCTCACGGCAACTAATCAAACCGCCGGACCGTTAGGTGTCAGGTTATCGTGTAACTCCGATAAATACCAAAGACAAATTTATGTTATCTTTGTAAAAAATATAAACCATGACAGTTTCTGATTTAAAACTAAAAATATTCAGACAAATTGACTCTCTCGAAAAAAGTCGACTTGAAGAGTTTTACGGATTATTATTGAATTATGTCAACGGAAAGAAAGATGTTTCTGACTGGGACAAACTTACAGCAGCTCAAAAGCAAGGAATATTGGATTCAATCGACGAAATGGACTCCAATAAAGGTGTAGCACATAAGGTTGTCATTGATAAATTCCGTAAGATGTACTTTAATGCCTAAGCAGATTATTTGGTCACCTCTTGCTGAAAGTGATTTTGAAAAAATACTTGATTACCTTGATAAAAATTGGGAGATGAAAGTAGCTGCACATTTCATCGACCTGACTGAGAATTTAATAAATCAAATTTCCTTAAATCCGCGACAATTTCCTTTCTGTTATAAGAGAAGAAATGTGAGAAAATGTGTACTCACTAAACATAACACCTTATTTTATCGTGACACCAGATCAAGTGTTCAAATATTAAGGATTTATGATACACGACAGGACCCTGACATCCTGACTTTTAAATAAAAACCCGAACACCTAACACGAACGGTTTAATAAATTGCCTTCCCGCTTCGCCTTCTTACACGAGACAAATTCGTTATCTCATGACAAGGGCTTCGCAGGACACGGTCGGCAGCCCGGACTACTTCTCAATCGGCCCTAAAAGTCTATGCGAGTAAACATCAATCCACTTATTAAATCTTATGGCACCTTTACTGATCCTGCTGCCAAGGCAGAGTCAATGGGGTTGCAAGCCGACGCTCGAGTTGTCATAGCCTGCCCCGACCTCTGGTCGGGGCAGGCTATGACAACTCATTAAACCGTCGGGACGTTATGCGTCATAGTTCTGAAAACTCGACAGGCTCTAACTTAGAGAATTTCATCTTGACTTGAAAATATTCAGCCACTTATCGGGACTTTGCCATCTTGACAACTTTTCGCACCCTGACAATCCCCGCCCATTTATCAGGACTAAAACACTACGCCGCCTAACAGCTAAGAGCCATTTTCGTTGTAGTAACTTAAACTTTGCTTATTTAATAATAAATACTTATCTTTGACGTTAGTAACGCGACACGGATAATGATTAACTCCTTTGGGTCTAAAGAGACTGAAAAAATAGGGAATGGGGATAGAGTAAAAAATCTACCTCAAGAAATACAACAAATTGGAAGGAGAAAATTAAGGATGCTTAATAACTCACAGAATTTGATAGACTTAAAAGTTCCTCCATCAAATAAGCTAGAGAAACTTTCAGGCAAAATGAGTGACTTTTACAGCATCAGGATTAATGACCAATGGAGAATTGTTTTTAAATGGGATGATGGAAACGCAAGCGATATTACAATAATGGATTATCCTAAATAAAAGAGATGGAAAAGCTTTCAAACATTCACCCAGGAGAAATTCTTCTTGAAGAATTCCTTAAACCTTTAAATATATCTGCTTACAGACTATCAAAGGACCTTGGAATACCTCAAACCAGAACTTCAGAGATTATTAAAGGTAATAGAAGTATAACGGCAGATACAGCGATAAGACTGAGCTACTATTTTGGTAATTCTGCAAAATTCTGGCTTGGACTTCAGAATGACTTTGATCTTGAAGAAGAAAAGAAATCTAAAGATCGGGAATTCAAGCATATTAAAAGATTAAAGGAACATGCTGCCTAGCATCCGAATTTTATCATGACAAAATATTTTCTTACATCCATCGGGACTTATAACTAAAACAACAAACATGAAAACAAGAACTTGCCCACATTGTAATTATAAATATTCAATAACAGAATATTTTAAACAAGTACTTTTTAAGTTTGTTTTTTCAGAATGGAATTGTAAAAATTGCAACCAGAAACTCACTTTTAATTTCAAGAGAAGAGTTATCGTTGCTTTAGCTTTTGGTAGTCTTTATGTAGCCCTCTTTTCATTAAAAAATGCTATTGGGATGACCCCTCTGAGATGGGCTGCTTTATTAACGATCTATATCATTGGCTCATTCTATATTTTTACTTTTGACACTTTTAAAAAAGCAGAATAAAACTTCAAATCTGGACTAAAAGGTTTTAAATATGCTACGTCCACATAACTCGGACGGTTTAATTAATTGGCTTCCCGCTTCGCCTGTTAATCGAGACAAATTCGTTACATCATGACAAAGGCTTCGCGGGACACGGTCGCCAGCCCGGACTACTTCGTAATGCATGAGAAAGTCTATGAGAGAAAATATAACCCATTTATAACATTTTGTTTCACCCGGACTGTTCCATCTACCGGGACAAAGTCAATAGGGCTGCGGGCCGACGCGCAGTTGTCATAGCCTGCCCCGACCTCTGGTCGGGGGTTTTTGCTGACCCATCTTGACAGCTTCATCATGACCAGACAGCCATCGTCCAATTATCGGGACTTTGCAAAAACGCATGTCAACCCTGACACCCCTCGCTACCGCTCGGGGCAGGCTCACGGCAACTAATTAAACCGCCAGGCCGTTATGGTTAATAAGCAGCATCCCTGACCGTTAGGAGACAATCATGAAAACTTGGCATACCAGAAATCAAGGCAACTTATCCGAGACATCCACCTGTCAATTGTTATTCCGAGAGATTATATTTATCCTTAATATAGTATATGAAACCTTTGACTCCAAAACTCTTGAAAATTTTGACATTCATGGGGTTATTTTGCTTATTTATTCCTTTCTCAATTGTTGGGTTATGGGTGCATGCTTTCAATTTAGGAGATAACCAAGCCGACCGAATCAGTATATTTAATACCTACTTCCCTTATTTTTTGCACGGAATATATAGTACTACTCTATTAAGTATAGCTTTTTGTGTTGCAGCTATTATTCTCAGTATTATTTGCTTGAAAGTATCAGAGAAATTATGGAAGATCTTAAATATTGCCATTTTAGTCATTAGTATTTCCCTATTTTTATTGAACTTATTTTCGATGATGTAAATGCTAACTTTATTAGTTCTTTGAGTTGATATTCTTGTTTTATTTCAATATTATCAGAATATCTTATAGCCTTTGCAAACTATTTTTTAAGTTTCCTATAATTTAAAAGGAGGTTGCTATGAAACAAGTCATCGAATCATTTTTCAGGATCGTCCTTTTCGCGATTATTCTTACTATCTGGTGGTTGGTGTTGAGTTCACAACTTTCAAATGTCATGAATTTATCAATCATTGTGGGAGGTGTATTATTGACATTTCCCCTAGTTTGGCTCGGCAGGAAGATCCTGGACCGTCGCCAAACAATAGGCCACGCCGTCTGGACGACAACGTTTGTGCATTTTGGTTTGGGTTTTACATTTGGTGTTCCTATCGTATTAGCATTAAACACTCATCATAATTGGTCCGACTGGGTGCTCCCAGTACCATCTGTTATCGGATTGATTCTGGTCATTATTACTGGTACAGCTTCTTTTCTGACAATTGTAAACCTTGCCTTAAAAGGATTCGGTGCACCCTTTTTTATTAAGCTCAGTCAGAAATTGGCAGCAGATTGGATGTATGCTTGGACGCGCAATCCTATGGTGCTAGCAGTTTTATCATTTTTTCTATCATTGGGAATCTGGTTTCAGTCAACGCTGTTTGTATTCTGGGTACTCATCCTGTTTATACCGGCATTGCTTTTTTTCGTGAAAGTATTTGAAGAAAGAGAACTTGAGTTTCGCTTTGGGGCATCTTATCTAGAATACAAATCAAAGACGCCAATGTTGTTTCCAAGAAAACCTGGTGTACGTTGAATTGTTATCTACCCCCTATAATGATTGTACCGCGATACTCGCATTGCCCAGGCAACTCCTACCTGGACTGCAAAAACACGCTCCATACCCTCCTCGCACCGTGACAATTTCGCGGCTAAAGTACCAGGATCTGCCCGGTGCTTGCGTCGGGTAACGTTTACGCACTTTATTGCCGGGCCGTTATAAGGCATTGAGTTCCTGCCTATTCACGAAATGGTGGTACACTTTTTGTAAGTAAAACTTCAACCAAGACCCTGAAACAAATTATGTCACACTTAAAAGTGTAACCCTATTCTAGAACGCGACACCACTTAAATCGAAAAAAAATGATACGATACTTAATCTTTATTGGCTTAGTATTCTCGATTAATCATCCTGTAATTTATTGCCAGCAACTTGATTATATAAGAGGGAAAGTTATTGATTCAAAAACATCCGGACCTGTACCATATGCGACAGTACGTCTTAAAAACTCTCAGGTTGGGGTCATTTCAAATGCTGAAGGTGATTTCAGAATATTAAACAATCCCCGATTTCAATCTGATAGCCTGATCGTGTCCTGTATTGGATTTCACAGGCTTTCAGTGGCTTTCAATGTTCTAAAAACATCTGGAATGAACAATCTAAGGCTTGTACCATTTATTTATAGTCTGAATGAAGTCAGGGTAACTGCCAGAAAAAAAAGACTCAACCCGGAAATTATAATAGCCAGAGCGCTCAGAAATATCAAGAAGAATAATCCGGCTGAACCGTTCAGTTATGTATCCTATTACCGCGATTATCAGAAGGACAGCAGTAATTATCTTAACCTGAACGAGGGGATCATCCAGACGCTGGATAAGGGCTTTGAATATCCATCAGATTCAAACAGGTACAGATTACTTGATTTCAAAAAGAATAAGGATTTTTTAAGTATGAATATGTCTCCCTATTATGATCTTCCGGAAACTGATCATTCTGATGTGTCATTTAAAAGAATACCCCATGCAATGGTTGGTGATCAATACGGCAATGAGCTTTTTATATTACTGGTTCACGATGCAATCAGAAATTACGATAAAAGATCATTTTCATTTGTTGATACTCTCACGCAGAGTTTTATCAGAAATCACAGGTTTTCAACGCCAGTTGGAATTTATGATGGAAGTACATTATTATATAAGATCGACTTCACCGCAAAACGACAGATCACAGGTGATAGCATCCAGATGAAAGGTGCAATATTCATTCAGCCCGATGATTATTCGGTACACAAACTTGAGTATTCCGGTTCATATTTAGATTCAGAAAAAAAGAATAAGGAGATCTTCAATATTGAGATTGAATATGGGCATGAGCCAGCAGTTGATTCCAAAATGTGTCTTAAATACATATCTTTCAATAATTCTTTCACTATACCTGATGCGAGTGACAATGATTTCTTTAAAATTGTTAAATCAGAATGGAGGCATGAAGGTGGCCCTTATGTTGAATATCCCTTCCCAGATATGACAATTATAACTTTTTTCAACAGGAAGATCGATCCTGTTTCGGGAGGCAGAATGGAAAATTACGACATGACCATAGGCAAAAGAAAAGCAAAGATCGCAAGGATTAAAGTTGACGGCCCCAACTTGTACATAACCTTGAGAGATGACAAATTCAAGAAAAAAGAACTTGATTCCTGTCACTTAAATATTAAAACCCTGAAAGACATTAATGGTAATATCCTTAACAAACGAAGAGGGCTAGAATTCCGTCAGTTCAGGGAACTTTTTGTGCAGGAATATAATAAGCCACTGGAATCTCAGAATAATTGTTTTATACAGTCTGTGCCCCTTGAACAGAACTGTATTTCGATCTCTAACAATTCAGGAAGATTTTGGATGAATACACCATTAAAAGCTGAAGAAAAGCAACAAGATTCTCAGAATCATTGAATGCAACTATAAATTTGGAATAAAACTATTTGGCTTATAATGGCATTATCATGACCTGAAAATGCATATCACATAAAAATATTTCAATAAAACGCCTTAGAACTCGGACTATTCCGGCTGCCGAGACAAAGTCAATAAGATTGCAAGCCGACACGCAGTTGTCATAGCCTGCCCCGACCTCTGGTCGGGGGTTTTTGCACACTATCTTGACAACTTTATCGTGAAATAACAAATTCTGCTTACTTATCGGGACCCAACATCTGGATAGCTTCATCGTGACACCAACCGCTCGTCCATCTATCGGGACTTTGCCCGCCCGGCTGACGCGATCGGACGGGCAAAAACGCATGCCAACCCTGACATGGACGGCAACTCAATTAAACCGCCGGGCCGTTATGTTTAAGCGGTGGCTGAGTACAAAACATTATGAAACATCGGAATCCCTTTACAAAAAGGCAGCCTGAGTTATTAACTAATTAACACTTATCAACAAAAAGAAAAATGGAGCAAAAAAAGAAAATTTTTAAATCATCATTATTGAAAAACAAACTTAACTTTGATTAAATCCTGTCCTGAGCATGGGGTACATTATACTTTAATCAGCTTCTTAAACCAAAAAATCGTTAAGTATTTTGCAGTTATAAAACCAATAATTTATGAATTATGAAAAAAGTATTAATCGTTCTGGTATTAATTATGGCAGTTATGGTTGTCAATGCACAGGTCACAAAAACTACTGATTCGACCCGGATTAAAGTCAATATAGATGCTCTTCCGAAAGCTATAAAAGACAATATTGCTAAAGATTATGTCGGTTATACTATTAAAGAAGCGACAGGCGGTATGGAAAATAAAATTACTACCTTTGAAGTAGTTGTTGTCAAGGGGATTGCTATTGAGGTACTTGTTTATGACAAAGAAGGAATTTTTGTTAAAAAGTTACCATGGGTTCCAAAGAAATAATATCCGGTATATAGACGTTCAGTTTATTCTCATAATCATCCATTAGGTAATACTTCTAATGATATTATTACCATGTATTAGAGTTCCTCGTGAGGGTAATTCGCTCATTTTGAGACCTCAAATAAGAAATTCACCACGCCATGACAATAAAAGCCTAAACATAACTTGGACGGTTTAATTAATTAACTTCGGTGAGCTCAGCCAGCTAAAGCTGTCCGCGGTTGGCTTCGCCGAGCTCGTCACGCTAAAGCGCTCCTCGGTTGACTTTTGCAACCCTGACACCCTTCGCTACCGCTCGGGGCAGGCTCACGGCAACTAATTAAACCGCCGGGCCGTTATGGTTAATCGCCAGCTTCCCTGCACGTTAGACAATGGACAAAACGACTAGCCATCACAGAAAAAGCAAAACAGCACTATAAACTTCTGACAATTCCGTTCCATTATGAAAACCTATATTCTTTTATTTTTAACCTGTATTTCATTTTCTAATGGTCTATATTCTCAAAAGTTTAAGAAACCAATAGACTATAGATTCAAAGATGGTCAAATGGGCTATATCTCATATTTTTCTAAAAGTGTTCACTTCCCTGTAACTGAAATAGAGAAAGGGACATTTGCTAATTCAATAACTAAAATCTCAGTAAATCCTGAAGGAGGAATAGCTGAAATTACTGTAGTCAATCCCATTGACAGTATAATTGACAACGAAGTACTTCGCGTCATTAACTTGTCAAAAAACTTTTGGAAAAAATGTGACAGTATCAAGCAAGATCAGGTATTTTATATTCAAATTGCGTTCTCCTTACCAGGATTTAAGCCAAATCTATGCAAACCTAAATCTCAAGAGATCATGAAACTATTTCCGGAACCAATCATAGTTAGCATACCAGAATCCTTACTACCTACCTTATCAAAAGAGAATGACTCCAAAAAACCAATTGAAAAAAGTGAAGTACTTTCGGAAAGATTAAATTCAAATCTAATCAATGAGAAATTCGAGGATGCCTTACCTTTTTTAAATGAACTTATTAAAAGAGATCCTTTCAACAGAGACTTGTATAAAGTGCGCATAATGATTAATATCAGATTAAACAGACCTGAACTTGTTAACCCAGATGACAATAAAATTTTTGACTTCGCAGAAGGATTTTCACTCGATGAACTAAATAAGGACCAGTATTAATATTGAGTATGCGTTATTTCTCTTTATAATTATAAACGGATCTTAAAATTTATCTTATGAGAAAGTTTATTTTATTATTTCTTTTCTTCAATATCAATTTAGTTGCTTATAACCAAGTAATTAAAGGAACTATCTTCGATATAAATACCAAAAGTACTATTTACTCCGCATCGGTATATTTTAACGGAACCTCTGTCGGGACTCTGTCAGATGAGAATGGGAATTTTCAATTGGATATTTCTAAATATCATCCATCAATGCCCTTGACAATTAGTGCTATAGGTTATTATTCTGTAACCCTGAAAGATTTTTCAACGACTAAACCGAATTTAGTTTATATGAACCCAAAGCCATTTGAATTGAATGAAGTTACAGTGAATGCCAAATTTCATGGCCTGGAAAGAAGTGAAAATTTAACAATTTTCAGGAATGAATTTCTTGGAACTACTGGTAATGCAATGAATTGTAAAATAACCAATGAGGATGACATAAGATTTAAATATAGCGCAAATAAAGATACACTGAAGGCATACTCGACCAAACCAATATTAATCGACAATAAAGCACTTGGATACAAAATCACCTATTACCTTGATAAATTTGAATATGATAAACCAAGTAAATCATTTCTCTTTAAGGGAAGTATTATCTTCCAGGAGGATTCGACTACTAAAGATTCAAAAAAGCTATACTTCGAAAGGAAAAGAAAATTAGCATATCTTGGATCGCGAATACATTTTTTCAGGGCGCTTTGGACGAATAATCTAAATTTGGCCGGTTTTACTGTAAGGAATTCAGCAAACGAGATTGTCCCTTTTGAGAAAATAGTATTTCAAAAAGATAGCCATACAAAATATCTTAAATGTCCTGGTGGTTTAGGTATTTCTTACTATACAAGGCAGCCTACTAGTTTTATTGTTTTTCTAAAGGAGAGTGTTTTTTTTGATCCAAGTGGATATTTCGAACCTGATGGTATTATCTGGGAAGGAGAAATTGCTAGACAGCGTATTGCCGACTTGGTACCCTATGACTATTCAATCATTCAATAGGGGCATATGTATTCCCTTAAATCAGGACAAATTCTTGACCGAGAGACAAAAAAAACTAACCATAAAAACGAGTTATGGTTAATGACTAAAATTCAGTACGTTACATGACCTATTGTAAAAATCCCATAACATATATCAATTTCAAATGTTATATATGATTGAAGGGATAAAAAATGACAAAGAAATTAAGATAGCTCATGGCAACTAAAAATCAAATACTTGATATGACCCCCTTAGGGATGATATTTACAGTCCTACAAACAGGAAAAGATACAGGAGGCGAGTCCCTTGTCTTACACTGGGAATTGCTGCCAGGTTGTAATATGACTGATCCTTTAGTGCATATTCATCCTCATGCAGTTGAAACTTACGAAGTGCTTGAAGGCGAGATGGAATTCTTTGTTAAAGATAAATGGATATCAACAAAAAAGGGAGATAAACTTAGTGTTCCAATAGGGGTAACTCATGCCTTTAGAAATCCGAGTGGTAAAATAGTGACTGTTTATAACACTCATCAACCAGCTTTTCGCATGGAAAACTATTTTGAAGATGTGTGTAAAGTGTTGGATAAAGCTACGAATAATCGACAAAAGAGCTTTAAAATGAATCTAAAGTCAATGCTTTATATGAGTGTCCTTATGAATAATTACAGAAATGAAATTATTGCAAAAAATCCACCAGATATTGCTATCAAAACTCTTGGGATCATTGCAAGTCTGTTGAAGATAGGTTATTAGAAAATGAAAAATCAATAAATAGAATTTAATGCCATGTCTATTTAAAAGTAGGTGAGCATTCATTTCAATTTTATCCTTCGAGACAATAAAAAAACTAACCATAACTTGGACGGTTTAATTAATTGACTTCGTCGAGCTCGTCAACCGCTCCGCGGTTTCCGCGGTTTCCTTTTGTAACCCGGACTGCTTCTCGATCAGCCCCTTAAGTCTATTCGAGTAAATTCATTTCAACTTATCAAATTTTGTTGCACCCGTCCCGATAGCTATCTGGATTGCAAAAACGCTTGCCAACTCTGACACCCCGCCTGCGGCGGGGCAGGCTCCCGGCAACTCAATTAAACCGCCGGACTGTTAGGCTTCATTAAACACCTTACGATTAACCTTTTGGCTCAATTTTTGTTGTAAAGTATTATCCTAATACCTGCCAAATTATGAAAAAGTTGACTTTTCTCTTTGTCTTTTTTCTATTTCTTTCCTGTGAGAAAAAGGAAGGCTTTGTGCCTGAAAATGAGATTCCAGTTTGGTTAAAGAACCAAATTCAAAACTATGAATTAGCTCTTCAGCAAAACCCTGACAACGGCGTTATTGCAGGAAGTGCTTGGATAAGATATAAATGGAATAATGAGTATTACTTTGAATATAGGAATATGATAAGTTCTTCATTTGCCTATCCAATATCTTTTGATCAAGATACTCTTAAAGTTTGTCCAGTTTGTTTGGGCATAGCTTATCATGACAATAAAAGTAATAAACAATTTGTTTGGAGAGGCTCCATTTATGCCGATCCTGAGGATTGATTACATAATTAGATTTCATATTCATAATTTTAAAAAGCGAAAGCCTAAAAACGAGTTAGCTTTAACGAGACAGCGCTTCCGACGCATTAGTTTCTTGATTACTGCATTTGTAAACTTTTAATTGATAAGGCTATGAAAAAAGCTACTCTACTTTTAATTGTTTTCGTGACTAATTCGTTAATAATTATTTCCGGACAAGAAAATGGGGACACATTGAAAACTAAACTAAATCATTGTCCCCTTTCAATAGAGTTATCATATTCTCCCCATTATGCATTTTCTTTTAACCCGACGACTATCTCTCGACCGTTTAGGGACTTTTGGTTAGGTGTAAATGGGAGACTGGTATATAAGGTCGATTCCGAAAGAACTTCCATCTCAATTGGAGTAACTTATAGAAGAAAAAAGATTGTTCAAACTAGTCCTTATAACTATGACATTGCGACATTGCTAGAATTTCCAATTCAAGTAAATTACCATCTAAAAAAGATAGTTAACATTTTTGATCCGTATCTTAAGACATCAATTAGGATATGCCAATTCAAAGTAAATTATTTTGGGTATACAGGTGAGGGAATTCTTTCCAATTACATCGATTATCTACTCCTTGCTGATATTGGATATGGTTCATCAATAAAAATTAATAACAACCTTCATTTCTTTTTCGAATCTAGTCTTGGTTATGGTGTGACAGATGTATTACCGAACAGAGCTTATCTTGACCTTTTATTAGGGTTCAATTTAAAATTATAAAAATAAAAGCTAATGCTAACTCGGTCGGTTTGGTTAATTGGCTGTCGCCTTCGCCGATTCTCACATCCTGACAAATTTGTAACATCTAGACTGAATCGGTTTCGGCGGCTGACGCGCTGGTGTCTTGTTTTTTGCTCGCCATTTGGACTATTTCATTATGACACAAAACCTCACTTCTGTTTATCGGGACTTGGTACCGTCAAGACAATTTATCGTGACCCAAGACTTATCGTCCATCTACCGGGACTGGCAAAAACCGCGGCACCGCGACGCCCTTCGCTGCCGCTCAGGGCAGACTCACAGCAACTAAATTAAACCGCCGGGCCGTTATGGTTAATGTCTCAATGCCTGCAGGGTAGACAATTTTTAAACACTAACCATAACAGAAAAAGTAGAATTATTTAACCGAGACAACCCCTTTCATCTACCAGGATTAATCATCTTGACAATTCACTTATAACGAGACAAAGCCTACCAATCTACCAAAATTTGTTTCATAGACAATTCTTTCCTGATGTTAGCAGCCCTATTTGGCAATTAGATACTCCATATTATCATGTCTAAAAGAAAACTTCATCATTTGTAATTATATTTGATCCCTTCTTTTTTAAAGAATTATTTAATAATTTATCTGAATAGTAATGAATGTGTCTTTGAATCAGCGAAAAAAGAACTCAAATCGCATTAAAATTTTACTGCATATTCCTGTGCCTTGGGTTTTTGTATTATCATATTTAGTCGGCCTTGTTCCACAGTTCATTTTTCCAATTAGCAACCGTTCTCCTGAAGCATTATTTTTAATTAAGATTGTGGGTGTGGTGCTGTTTGCAATTGGTGCTTTCTTTGCAGCATGGAGTTTGATCATTTTTCATAAAGCTAATACAACCACCACTCCTGGTGAAATATCAAAAAAACTTGTTGTGTCAGGTCCATATCGACTTACAAGAAATCCCATGTATGTAAGTCTAACTCTTGCTTATCTTGGTGAGGCTGGATTTCTTACTCAAATTTGGCCACTTCTTGTTCTCCCTTTTACGCTCGCTTATATTAATTGGATTGTAATCCCTCTCGAAGAAGACTTGTTAAAAAACGAGTTTAAAGAAGAGTATGAAAATTACTGTACTAAAGTAAATCGTTGGTTCTAAAATAACAATCTTATTAAACGACAATTCTATTTAAATCTCAAAAAAATCCCAAACAAAAAATCACTAACCATAACTCGGACGGTTTGGTTAATTGGCTTCGGTGAGCTCAGCCAGCTAAAGCTATCCTCGGTTGGCTGCGCCAGCCCTGACAACTTCTCAATCAGCCCCAAAAGTCTATGAGAGAAAACTTAAATCCACTTATTAAATGTTGTGTCACCCGGACTGTTCCTGGTACCGAGACAGAGTCAATAGGCCAGGCAGCCGACGCACGGGTGTCATGGTTTTTGCATACGACAACTCACCAAACCGCCGGACCGTTATATTTAAGCCATTAATCACCTGCAAGATAGAGACTTCGACTTCATTAGCCTAAATGTAACAGATAAATCTGGTAATAAATATATTTTAGTTGGCAGTAATATTATGAAGACCATACTTAATAAATGAACAGAATGAATCCTAAGGTTGTTGTATATTTAAGTAAAGATTTCAGTGTATCAATAAATGAATAGGATGAATCCTAAGGTTGATTTTTATTTTAGTAAAGCCCAAAAGTGGCAGAAAGAATTGGAGAAATTGAGAATGATTATTCTTGACTGTAAGCTGACCGAAGAATTGAAGTGGGGTGTTCCTTGTTACAAGTTTCAGAATAGTAACATAGTTTTAATACATGTATTTAAAGAATACTGTGCGCTTCTGTTTTTCAAAGGTGCCTTGCTAAATGATGCCAACGGTATTCTAATCCAACAAACGAAGAATGTGCAGGCAGCCCGCCAGATTCGGTTCACCAATATTCGGGAAATAGTTGAGAGGGAAACCATCTTGAAAGCCTATATTTATGAAGCCATTGAAGTGGAAAAAGCCGGTTTGAAAGTGAATTTTAAGAAGACTACAGAATTCATTATTCCTGAAGAATTTCAAAATAAATTAGATGAAATCCCTGCCTTGAAAACTGCTTTTAATGCATTGACGCCAGGACGGCAAAGAGCATACAATCTTTATTTTTCTGAACCCAAACAATCCAAAACTCGGGAGTCAAGGGTTGAAAAATATATGCAACAAATTCTCAATAGAAAGGGATTAAATGATCGGTAAATTCGATGAGAAAATAAATCAATCAAACTTTAAGATATTACCTCAATTGCGTTCCGTTGACACCAAATGGACAGCCTGATTACTACAAGTTTAATTGGGACAAAATTACAAATGAATGGTGGAAATGGACGAAATAAAAAATACTACTGATAATGTGTAAAATAAAGTAAATAAGTTCGTCACGCTTTTGTGTGAGTGTGGGTCATCAGCCGTGACCCACTTCTGGCATCCGGACTGATCCTGCTGCCTAGATAAAGTCAATAGGGCTGCCGGCTGACCCCGACGCTACGGTCAGGGCAGGAGCGCAGCAACTAACCAAACCACATGCTTCAAACAACTAAATAGAAAAATAATATTTTTAAAGTTCCCAATTTGGGAATTATATATTATATTTGCATCGAGATTTGAATTAAATGGAGAGAATATTTGCAAAAAGTACACTAAGACAATACTGGGAAAAACATTCCGATTCCGAACAGTACTTAAAGACTTGGTATGATACAGCAATGAATTCGGATTGGAAAAGACCCAATGATGTCAAAAAGACATATGTTAATGCTAGTATTCTTAAAGACAGCAGAATTGTTTTTAACATCAAAGGCAATTCGTATAGACTAGTAACAAAATTTAACTTTGAGAAACAATGGATATTTATCCGATTCATTGGGACTCACGCTGAATATGAAAAGATTGATGCAAGTACAATTTAAAAAAATTACAGCAATGAATATAAAACTGATTAAAACAGAAGAAGATTACCAGACGGCTTTGAAAAGACTTGAGGTAATATTCGATGTTAAAGTTGGAACCCAAGAGAGTGATGAAGCAGACATACTTGGATTAATGATTGACGAGTATGAAAAAAGGCATTATCCAATAGAATCCCCGGATCCAATTGAAGCCATTAAAATCAGGATGGAAGAATTGAATTTAAAGCAGGTTGATCTCGCTGAAACAATTGGGGGGAAAAATAGGGCTTCAGAGGTAATGAATCGTAAACGCAAGTTGACTGTTGAAATGATTCGCAATATCACAAGACGATTAAATCTTTCACCTGGGCTATTAATCCATGACTATCAACTGATTGGACAAAAAGGAACCATTACTAAAAGAAAAGTCACAAGACACCATATAACTACTAAAAAAAACCTAAACATAACACGGTCGGTTTAGTTAATTGCCTGCGGCGAGCTCTCCCGCTTAGGTGGGATCGGTTGGCTACGCCGAGCTCGTCGCGCTAAAGCACTCCTCGGTAGCCTTCGGACTTCGGCCAACGTAGTCGCCTTCGTCCGACTAAGTCGGCAGCCCGGACAACTTCCATCCGTCAACCGGGACTGGCAATCCCGAGGCCTCGGGACCACCTGCACTGACACCCTTCGCTACCGCTCAAGGCAGGCTCACGGCAGGCAGGCTAACTAAACCACCGGGCCATCTGCGGGCATTTGGATCAAGCCCCAGGATCTGAGACTGATCATTGATTGACCTTTTATAATGACAACAACAACAAAATAGTTTAACTTTAAATCAGTTATGTCATAAAGAAAAGCGAAGCCTTGAAACAGGCATGTGAAATGGGTAAAAAGGTATAAGCTGAAGAACTGGTTATTCCAAATTATGATGATAATTAAGTTTATGAACTATTGAATAAATATAATAAAACGGTTGACAAATTCACTAAAGAGTATCCATATGAAACATTTCATTTTATCATTTTTATTAATTCTTGGGGCAACAGAGGCGTATACCCAGAAAGAAAACAATAGCCTTGATTCGATAATGTCTTCGATTTACACTAACGATCACCCTGGGGCAGCAATAGCAATTGTAAGAAATGGGGAAGTTGTTTTTAAAAAGGGATACGGTATTGCGAATATTGATTCGAAAAGACCTATTACGTCATCAACAAATTTTAATATCTGCTCTATGACGAAACAATTCACCGCATACGGTATTTTAAAACTGGCAAGTGAGAAAAAGTTATCCCTGGACGACAAAATAGATAAATATTTCCCTGATTTTAATTCAAAAGTAGCAGGCATTGTTACGATTCGCCACCTGTTAACACATAGTTCAGGAATAGTTGATCACTATGATTATGTTGATAAAACGTTATTCAAAGAATTTTGGGATAGAGATGTTTTAAATGCGATAAAGTCAGTTGATTCGGTTTATTTTCCAATAGGATCTCGATATCGATACAGCAATACTGCTTTTTGTTTACTTTCCCTGATTATTGAACATGTCTCTGGATATTCTTTCCCTGAATTTATTCAAGAATATATTTTTAAACCCTTGAAAATGAATAATAGTGAAGTAATAAAACCTGATTTTAAAATTTCAGAACGTGCATTTGGTTATGAATTTGAAAATGATAGTTTTAAAATTTCGGATGCCAGGGAAAGCTTATTTTTTTCAACTATGGGAGATGGGGGAATTTATACTTCCATCGATGATTACCTAAAATGGATAATGGCAATTCAAAATGGGAAAGTGTTAAATTCGAGTATAATAAAAGAGGCTCAATCCGCTCAGTTTAAAATTGATATAACCAGGAATCTTTCTTATGGATATGGCTGGTTTGTTGCAGGTTCCGATGATAATAAAATTGTGTATCACCCTGGTTCAAATGGTGGATTTCGAACAATTATTTTTATGATACCTTCAAAAAAGTATTCAGTAGTTATTTTTTCAAACCGTACAGGTATTGACTTGGAAGATCTTGTTCGTAAAATAAATAAAATTTTTAAAATTGACGATAATACCTATGTTAAGTTGGAATCGCTTACTTCATAATTGTTAACTGGATATGATCCTTAGATTGATGTTTATACCTTAATAGAACAAAAATAAAAACGCTCCGCTGACACGGACGATGCTTTATTTAATTGCCTTCCGCCTTCGTCGCCTGTTTTAACTCTCAAATTGGTTAAACCTTGATTGAGGCCGCTTCGGCGGGCAAGGTCAGCAGCCCGGACAACTTCTCAGTCAGCCCCAAAGTCTATGCGAGAAAATTCATCATTATTTATCAAAATTTTAGTACCTTGACAAAGATTAATTTATTGAAAACTCTATCATCGTTGCAATTTTTTTTCACATAGAGAATGTATTTTGAAAATTAATTTTATGCACTTATCCCTATTCCAAATCTCTGAATCTTTATAGCAACAAATAAAAGATTAATAAATTTAATTTTTTATATATTTTGAAGGATGTATATCTACGAAGGTCAATCAAAATAAAATTGAATATGAAAAATGTTTTTAGAAATACATTATATTTCATCTTTATTGCTATAATATTTTCAACAACGTTCTGTAAGAAAGATAAGCCAGCAATACCAATTATCTCAACCACTGATGTCACTTCAATAACTGCTGCTACTGCAGCCGCAGGCGGAATTATATCTGGCGATGGGGGAGCAAATGTAATTTCACGCGGAGTATGCTGGAGTACCAGCACTTCACCCACACTAGCTGATAATAAAAGTACCGATGGTACCGGTATAGGTACCTTCTCTTCCAATCTCGTTAATTTGAGCGGCGGAACTACATATTCTGTAAGAGCCTACGCAACGAACAGTGCAGGAACAGGGTATGGTTCAGCATTGTCATTCACTACCCTGGGACAATCCCCTACTCCAACTGTTAAGGCTGCATCAGATATAACTACTACAAGTGCAACAATAAATGGTATTGTGAATGCCAACTATTTAGCTACAACTGTTACTTTCGAATATGGATTAACTATAAGCTATGGCAGTTCAGTTACAGCGACTCAAAGCCCGTTAACCGGAAATACAAATACCAATGTAAGTGCAGGCATCACAGGACTGACTGCAGGCACAACTTATCATTATAGAATAAAATCAGTAAATTCCCTGGGAATAACAAATAGTGATGATATTACATTTACGACATCAGGACAAGCTCCGTCAGTTACAACCCTTTCAGCAACAAATGTTTATTTGACAGGTGCAACACTGAATGGTACTATTAATGCAAATTATTTTTCTAGCGTTGTGAATTTTGAATATGGAACTTCAACAAGTTATGGCAGCATAATAACTGCTAAACAAAGTCCTGCTGAAGGAAATGAAATTTCGAACATAAATGCAAGTATTACAGACTTATCAACAGGTACAACCTACCACTACAGGATCAAAGGAGTAAATTCACTTGGAACATCTTACGGAAATGATGTCATATTTACAACCCCAGCTGCTGGTACAGCAACAGTTACTGATATAGAAGGTAATATATATAACACAATAACTATCGGTACTCAGGTCTGGATGGTTGAAAACCTTAAAACGAGTAAGTACAATAACGGCGACTTAATAGGAACAACCTCTCCTGCCAATCTGGATCTTACTTATGCCACTTCCCCAGAGTACCAATGGGCGTATGAAGGTAATGAAAGTAATGTCGCGATTAATGGCAGGTTATACACATGGTACGCAATATCTGACAGTCGTGGTGTATGCCCGACCGGTTGGCATATACCTACCGACGCCGAATGGACCACACTGACAAATGCTCTTGGCGATGAAACAATTGCAGGAGCCAAACTGAAAGAAACTGGTTTCATACATTGGCGGACACCTAATACCGGGGCAACAAATGCAACAGGGTTTACTGCGCTTCCAGGCGGTTTCCGGGATAATGACGGTACATTCTTCTATCTTGGTATCCACGGACGCTGGTGGTCGAATACCGAAGATCAGAGTATTTACGTCTGGTATCGTTCCATGACCTACATAAGCATAAACGTATTCAGAGAACACTCTTATAAGCGTGGTGGCCTTTCTGTCCGTTGTTTAAAGGACAATTAAGCAACTTTAATGTAAAAATATGAATGCTTTCAGTATCAAAACGGAAATAGAAATCCCCGGTTTAATACTGCTGATTTCTTTAGCAGTTCTGTTTAACTCTTGTAAAAAAGAGAAGCCTGTGTTGAAGCCCGATGTAGAAACAACAGCCGCTACTGAGATAAGCTACACAACTGCTGTTACAGGTGGTGAAGTAACAAACGAAGGCGGAGCCCTTATAATAACCAGGGGCATATGCTGGAATACTTCAGCTGACCCTGAAATAACAAATACTAAAACAACACAAAGCGGAGGACTGGGTACTTTCACAACGAATATGACTCAGCTTAATCCGAATACAGTTTACTATGTCAGGGCATATGCAACCAACGTTGCCGGTACTGGTTACGGTAACCAGATCTCATTTATTACCAATAAGCTGGGGCTTCCTGAGTTAACAACAACACAAATAACCTCTGTAACAAAAAACACTGCATCTTCAGGAGGGAATATTACCGCTGATAACGGAGGATTTGTAGACTCCCGTGGAGTTTGCTGGAGTACATCAGCAAACCCGATTATATCGGATAATAAAACCTCTGATAACACCGGTACCGGGAGTTATACCAGCAGTATATCAGGACTCTCTCCAAATACTACTTACTATGTACGGGCGTTTGCCACCAACAGTGTCGGAACTTCCTATGGAAATGAATTTAGTTTTAAAACGTATGCAGTTATCGACCAAGATGGTAATGAATATTACTCTGTTTCGATCGGCATGCAGATCTGGATGGCAGAAAACCTGAAAACCACACGGTATCGTAATGGTGATTTGATCAGTACGACCACACCTCCCACTTTCGATATAAGATATGAAACCAATCCCAAACATCAGTGGGCATATAATGGTGACGAGAGAAATGCTGATATCTATGGCAGGTTATATACATGGGATGTAATATCTGACAACAGAAATGTATGTCCCTTTGGATGGCATATACCAACCAATGCGGAATGGGCCACTATGGCAACCGCCCTGGGTGATATAACGCTTGCCGGAGGAAAGCTTAAAGAAACCGGACTAACTCATTGGATCAGTCCAAATACAGGTGCCACAAACGAAACAGGGTTTACAGCTCTTCCGGCAGGAGCACGTGGTGCCGACGGACCCTTTACAGGACTAGGTGATGGTACCCTATGGTGGAGTTCCACCGAGGATCCGACCTATGGTGCCTGGGAGTGGCAGGTAACCTATTATCTCAGCGCATTAAGCCATGGTCCCAACTATAAGCAGGTTGGATTATCTGTTCGTTGTCTGAAGGATTAAACAATTTGATTATAACCCAATGAAACGCTAACTCGGTTGCTTTCGGACTTCGGCCGACAAAGTCGGTTCCGTCCTTCGGTCGGCGAAGACGTCCGACGACGTCGGCAACCCGGACACCCCGCTTCAGTGGGGCAGGAGAATTTATAAGTAGTTTGACTGGGTTGATGTCAGGTACCACATATTATCTAAGAGCCTATGCAATCAATAATGAGGGAATTGGCTATGGAGATGAACTGACCTTTACTACATTAATGCCAGTAACAGATATTGACGGCAATAATAATACCGGGGTAACAATAGGTTCCCAGGTTTGGATGGTAGGAAATCTAAAAACAACCAGGCACCAAAATGGGGATTTAATAGGTACAACCATTCCGGCAACATTAAATATAGGCACTGAAAACGCTCCAAAATACCAATGGGCTTATGGTGGTAATGAGGACAATGTTGCTGCTTATGGCAGATTATATACCTGGTATTCTGTAACCGACAACCGTAATGTATGCCCTACTGGTTGGCATTTACCATTTGACTCCGAATGGTCGACACTAACAACATATCTGGGAGGTGAAGATTATATTGGTGAAATATTAAAAGAAATTGGTATAACCCACTGGCCAAGTCCTAATTTTGCAGCGACCAACAAAAGCGGTTTTACGGCTCTTCCGGGCGGTTACCGTGAAAAAAGTGGGAATTTCGATATGATTGGTAATGGAGGTTACTGGTGGTCGGCTACAGAAGAAAATGCCACATTTGCCTGGTATCGCAGCTTGATTTACAACAATATGTCAATAGTCTTCGGCAACAAGGATTATGGCTTTTCTGTTCGTTGCATTAAGGATTAGTGTGTGCCTCTCTACTAGTAAGATAAATGACATATAAAATTATCAGATTAAACACTTAGTTAAAAATGGAACAAAATATTACCGGATTTATTAGGACTCAATCTGGAGAGATTTTACAGTATTTCCACGAAGGAGAAAATGAATTTCTACAGACTCTGACTGGAGTAAAATACCCAATCGAAGGAGATATTATATGTTTTCTTGATAATATTTCATTAACCGGGAATAATAAAAACTATCAAAAAATGTACGACCGTTTTTCTGGGTTTTATGATTTGGCTACCCAGATTTATGCCCGGTTTAAGAATGGGAATGAAAAGAAAAGAATATTGCAGTATCTTTCGTTACTTGATATAAAAAACGGAGATAAAGTAATTGAGATTTCTATCGGAACTGGTCGTAATATTAAATTTCTTAATCCCAATGCAGTCTTTTACGGGGTTGATATATCCTTAGGAATGCTTAAACGATGCCAGAAAAAAATGAAAAGGCTAAAGCGTGAGATTATCTTACTTCAAGCAGAGGCAGAATTTCTGCCAATAAAAGAAAATTCATTTGATGTTGTTTTTTCTGCAGGCGGATTTAATTTTTTCAACGATCCTGGCAAGGCTGTTATAGAAATGTTGCGGATAGCAAAAAGCGGAGCAAAAATTTTAATAACTGACGAGACTGAAAAATTAAGATTAAAATTCAGTAAAAATGATTTTTATAAAGCTAACCCGATTAAACCCCCAGCCTTTTACTTACCTGATTATTGTAGAAACATTGAATATAAAGAGATCTGTGATGGTGATTTATATGTTCTGACATTTCATAAACCATAAAATGGGCTATATTTTATTCCTGTAACAACATGGTATTTGTTTTAAAATAACGCCCGCTGACTCAACGAGAAAAGTCGATTTGTTGAACGATAACAAATTACCTTTTACGGCATATAATTTGTTGCTTAAAGAATTGACATCAGACAAGCTTTGACCCTATATTCTATGAGAAAATTCATTTTGATCTTTCTATTTGCCAATTTCTATATAGTTGCTTATAATCAGGTTATTAAAGGAACTGTATTAGAAAATAATACAAATAGCCCAATTATTGCAACAATCTATTTTAACGGAACATTTGTTGGTACTCTGTCAGATCTGAATGGAAATTTTGAGCTAGACATCTCAAAAAATGCTTCAATGCCATTGACTATAAGCTCTATAGGATATTATTCTGTTACTCTGACTAATTTTTTAACTCATAAACCGTTAATTATTTATATGACTCCAAAGGTATATGAAGTGAAGGAAGTGGTCATTTCTTCTAAATCCCTTGTCAAAAGAAGAATAGCAAATTTAAATTTGTTTAAAAAAATATTTCTTGGATCAACAGACAATGCGCGGAATTGTAAAATAATTAATGAAAACGACATAACCTTTAATTATGCCAATGATCGTGATACACTTAAGGCATTTGCTTCAAACCCAATCCTCATTAACAACATGTCGTTGGGGTACAAAATCACTTATTATCTGGATAGATTTGAGTACAATAAAAAAGACAGATCCATGATTTTTGGAGGAAGTCTAATCTTCGTTGAAGATTTAGCGATTGATGAAACACACAAACGGTCATATGAAATAAGAAGAAAAGACGCCTATCTTGGATCGAGAATGCACTTTTTCAGGGCACTATGGGCAAATGATTTAGAATCAGCTGGATTTAGAGTCAAAAATTCAGCTTATAAATATCTCAACTATAATGATATTGTGGAAGATAGTCTCGCGGATTCTCTTAATATTCACACAAAATTTTTTAAATACTCTGAAAAACTGAGTATATTATATGACACAAGATTAACTAATATTGTATTTCTTAAAGAGAAAGTTTACTTTGATAAAGATGGATATTTCGATCAAACGGGCCCGGGCATAAGCTGGGAAGGCGAAATGATGAACAAGCGTATTGGAGACATGCTGCCTTATACATATAAAATCGAGTAATAGGTGGCGGACTTACGACTTCAAAGGATATCACTATCAAAATGATCATAACGAAAAGCTGACTTCGGCTGGTCACTAAAAAACGCTCCTCTAACTCAGACGTTTTAGTTAATTATCTTCTCCAGCTTTGGCGGGATTTTTGAGCTCGGATCCTCCTCCTTCAGGGTCTCCTTGGTTGCTTTCCTGCTGTGCTCAGTTGTCATAAGGAGTCGGCCTTCCCTTAATATGGCAGTCTGTGCATGCAACAAAATGAATGTTATTTTTGCTTGATTGGTTTCTGTAGGATGTATTCATCTTCTCCACATCCAGCTTGCAGTTGGAAATGGCAGGGTGGCAATTTTTACAGGAAGCTATAGCTGAGTTAGAGTGTGAATCATGACATGCCAGGCAGCTTATCCCTTCATGAACTCCCATGGGAGTGCGATCGTCATCCGTACCATCCATATTGAATGCATTGGGTGAATGGCACTGAATGCACAGGCTCTGATTAGGATCAGGTGAAGTTTTAACTGGCACTGACAGGTAATTTATTTCCGGACAAGCAAGTGATAAAACAGGAAAATAAGTACTATCTCGTCTGTAATAGAACGAGGTAAGTGTTTGTTTCATCCGTGAATAATGCAGGGAAGCAGGTGATTCGAGATTCTGTCTTATTCCTGGATAGCCTGATTGATGAACCTGGTGGCAGGCAAAACAAGGAATTGCAGGACGATCTGCGAGACTTACATTTTTCAATTTCCAGGGGCCGGCCGTATCAAGCGGCTCTACAATATCCATAACGGTGCCCTTGTCATAAAACATACCATGGCAACGGAGGCAATCCTCATAAATGGGTTCGGCTTTGTTATGAACAGAATTTAAAAAAACCTCGGAGTAGTTCATCGCATGTCCGCCCGAATTCCATCTGGCAAACTCTGTTTGATGACAACCTTTGCACCTTTGCATCACCTCCAGACGCTGAACTTCTGAAATCCTGACATCGTCAGGTTTCATTTTGCCGATATGATGAAAAACCATGGCTCCCTTTTCTTTCAGACTATGCAAACCTTCGCTCAGGGCAGTACCATGGCACTCCTTACAAGCTATGTTCCTGTGTGTCGATGCTTTCCAAAGGTCGACCGAATGCAAAATTTCATGACAGCTTGCACAGGTCTTTGTTGGCGAAGCTGCATTCCAGCTAGAGTAAAAAGCAAGAAATGCCACAACTAACAAAAGGAGACTTGAACTAATAATAATTATCTTTTTCATTTGGCCAGGTATTCTAAAAAAATCAAAAACTATAGATCAGGAATCAGTCCGACTACTTCATATTTGTCCCCTTCCACTTCTCTGTAATATGGCCTCCAACCCAATAACCAAGAGCAAGTATGGTAAGTGCGGGGTTATAACCACCGTTGTTCACATGAAGACTGCCATCGGCAATGAAGATATTATCGATTTCATGTAACTGGCCATATTTATTGGTTACCGAGGTTTTAGAGTCATTACCCATGCGACAAGTCCCACTCTGATGCTGACTTGGAGTACTCTGCTTACCGGGAACAGCTTGCCAAGTATGAATGGCCCCTGCTTCCTTAAGCCATTCTTCTGCTTTATCAGCAAGAAAATGTGCCACTTTAATATCATTATCGTGTCTGAAACCACTTATTCGGGCAACAGGTATTCCCCAGAAATCCCTTACTACAGGATCTACCTCAACCATTTTTTCAAATACCGGCATTTCCTGTACAGGTCCCATTACGACGATATGTCTTTTAAAATTATGCTTCTGAAAATCTTTATGATCCTTTCCCCACATCCTGCTGCCCGAAGGGCGTACAGAGGTAAATTGATAGGGCATTCGAATAAATTCGTTACATAGTACCCCACCTCCGATAATGTCAGGAAAGCGATGATTGAAATCATTGATTGCTATACAGGCTCCAGGACCTACATCATCGTACACTTCATCCTCAAAAAGGCCATGAGCTCCTGTATATGCATGATCCTGGATATTCTTACCTACCCAGCCATTATTATTACCCGCTCCCTTAGGAAATAACTTTGATTTGGAATTTAACAGAAGTCTTGCAGTTTCGCTGGCGGAAGCTGACACAACGACAAGGTCTGATGTTTGTTCCTGCAATTTGTTATCTGGATCAAAATATTTAATTCCTTTAGCTTTGCCCCTGTCGTCGACTATTATTTCACTTACCATGCAGTTTATCCGAAGTTCACAATTTCCCGTTTTTAATGCAACAGGAATTACAGTATTCTGTGTACCAGCCTTGGCACCCACCGGACAAGCAAAACCTACACATGTTCGCATGCGAATACAGGCAGCACGACCGTTATAAGGCACTGAATTTCGTAGCATGGGTATGGGGAAAGGATGCAGACCAAGTCTTTTTGCAGCTTTCTCAAGAATGATTCCTTCCCTGTTAAATGAAAAGGCAGGCATAGGATATGGATTCTTTCTGGGTGGTACGTAAGGATCGTTTGTTGGATCGCCGGCAACTCCTAACTCATATTCAGCCTTCTCATAATAGGATTCCAGTTCATCATAGCTCAAAGGCCAATCATCAAGAGTGCTGCCTGATATTGCACCATATTTGGTTTTAAGATGAAAGTCTTCAGGCTGATATCTCCAGGCCATTGCTCCATAACTAACTGTTCCGCTACCTACACAGGCCGCATTATTTCCGTAGCTCCATTCGTTCGGGAAAACCTTTGTCCATCCATTCTTTCCATCAGGGGCCATTCTCCAGTTGCGCTCATTATCCGGACCATAGCCGCATTTAAGAGGAAAAGTCCGTTGAGAAGTCAGTTCATCGTCCCCATGTTCGTCGAAGGTATGCCATCTTCCACGTTCAAAGAGCACCACGGTGAGACCTCCAATAGCGAGCTCCTTTGCTACTACACCACCACCTGCTCCTGCACCTATCACAACCGCATTAACATGTTTATTTGCCATTTTCGAGGGATTTAGGATTGTATTTACGCCACCTTAAATCATTGTACCTGTTTTGTCCGATAACATTAGGATAATCAAGTCCGAGCATATGATAGCTAATATATCCGCGGTTTCCTCCGTGAGCAGGACTTCCATAAAAACCCTGCAAAGAATGCTGCCTTACCATGTCAAAGAAATCAGCAGGAGAATGGTTCTTCCAATAATCGCCGGAGAATTCTCCCTCCTCCATCTTTTCAAGCATTGCCGTCTGTTCTGCGAAAGGAAGTTCTTCAAACTTTTTACCCTTCATCTGAATTACAGTTTTTTCAAAGGCAGCAAGACCTTCACGATACGCAAGCTGATGTTTCCTGTAATATGTGTCAAGTTGCTTATCGATAAAATTTGACACATTGGCCCATTTTCCACCAGGGAAATCGTCCGATGGAATTATCTGTTCAACAATTGCATCCAGCAGGCCAATTTCTTCTTCATCGAGATATCGCCACTGACTGATTTTATTCTTGCAGGCAGTATTAAAGGAGATGAGCACTGCGGCGGTTCCTCCGGTAAATAGTCTTACAAATTCTCTTCGTGAAAAAGACTGGTTTATCATTTAATTTTATTTAAATCTTATTCGAATTTAGAATAAAAAAAATGAATATGGTACTCAAAGGACAAAAAAAGTCCCTCGGAACAACGTAAGGTATTGGTTAAGGGAAAATCTCATCCAATTCAATTAAATTGTTTAACTTTATTATAATCTAGGAGACTTGAAGATCAGGTAAAAGCATTATATTATTGTCACTATGAGCACATTAATGTTAAAATGCTTATGTAACTGACGTGGCTTTGCATTAAATAATTATTCCTCTAAAAGAAAGATCATTTAGCAAGAAGCTGGATAGGAGTAATAAATATTTTTATCAGACACCTAATGTCGATCTGCCTGGATTTGTAACCGAGACAAGCTTCTAATGACGAGACTATTCTGACCGATCTGCCCGAATTGACAAACAGCTCAATAACAGGTGATATTTACATTATCAAAAATTTCAAATGCAATGGAAAAAACTAAAATAAATCTCAAAATGGACATCCTTTTACTTGACAACAAGCCATGGTGCTATATCCGGTTTGGATTAGGCATTTTATCTCTGATTGCTGCTTTATCGTTTCTCTTAGCTGATCTTGGAAATCTCCAGCTCTTCGACTATTTCATAATTGTCACTTTTACTCTTACTGGATTAATCCACATGACAAATGATTTCGGAATGCAAAAAACTTACCTCCGGCATAATGATGACTGTCTCGTAATAAAATGGATTAATAAATTCAGACCTCAAAAAGTTAATTACGCTGAGATTGAAAGTATCTATCTTAGAAAGGCAGAAATAATTATTAATCAAAAAACTAATAAATCCATAAAGTTAAAATTGTTGACCTTCAGGGTAGACCAAAAAAGAGAGACATACGAATTCTTCATTAAGCTTTCCCATGATTATGAATTGACTTTAATCAGACAATTTACTTTATAATACTTTGTTCCCTGCCAGAATCAAAAAAACACTAACCATAACGCGGATGATATATTTAATTAGCTGCGCCGAGCTCATCGCACTAAAGTGCTCCCCGTATGCCATCGGGATTCGGCCGACGCGTAGGTGTTATGCCTCATGCTATAAAAATACATCAGATTATCATTGACAGACATATAAAAATCTAAATTATGACACAGAAATTGTACCTTTTATTTGTCCTTTTTATAATAGGGCAATCATTATTTGCCCAGCAGAAATTGCCTGTAATTAAAGCTACATCAAAAATCGTAGACATAAGAGATGGAGCCGACTTCCAAAAAGCAACCTGGACTATTAGTCCTGACTTAAAACCTGATATTTACCAGACAAGGAACAAAGAAATTACTTTTTTTACCGATTTAGATTCCATTTCTTTTAAAGTAAAACCAAATCAAAAATATAACTTCATCATTTTACTGAATGGGAAAGATTCCGCATATACTCAAATAGTTTGTTTATCAAGTTTTTTAAACTTATTGAAAAGGGCATCCAGATACAATCTTGATGACAAAAGAGAAATACCAAATTTTACTTATCAGACGTCGGGTCACACAAGCCTGGTAGCTTTAAGAAAAAGCTTTGGCTTAGATTCCATTGCAGGTTTTGGAAATGAAACATCCAGAGTTTTAAACTTGCTGCATTGGGTGCATAATACGGTTAACCATGATGGACAACATGATAGTGGTATCCAAAATATAAATGCAGATGCAATATTAAAGGCTGCAAAAACAAAACATATGGGAGTATCATGCGGTGAATTGGCGACTACTTTGAATGATTGTTATTTGTCAATGGGTTGGGCAGCTAGAAAAATATACTGCTTCCCAAAGGACAGTTTAGGAAATGATCATGATTCGCATGTAATTAATGTAGTTTATTTATCTTCAAAGAAAAAATGGATTTGGGTCGACCCTACCAATGATGCTTACGTTATGGATGAAAAGGGAGAACCATTGAGCATAAAAGAAGTAAGAGAACGTTTAATAGCGAATAAACCTTTGATTATAAATCCTGATGCAAATTGGAATCATAAAAGTTCTGTGACCCAAGATTATTATCTTGATATCTACATGGCTAAAAATCTATACAGATTTAGCTGCCCGTTAAATAGCGAGTATGATTGTGAAACAAGAGGAAGTGATAAAAAAATCGTTTACATAAATCTTTGGCCTTTAGACTACCCAAAGAAAGAACCCTTTAAAACTGAGGACTATCATCCTGACTTAAAAACAACTTTCATTAATTATTATATTTATAATCCTGATATATTTTGGCAGACACCCCGTAATGATTAATTGCGAAAGAAAAGATCGTGTCAGATGGTATGATCCGAGGTATTGATTGTAATATAGCGGGAGCACCTTTCGCAGGTAATATAAAATCATTTGAATATTCGATTCGCTGTATAAAAGATTAGAAACAGACAAAAACAAAATAATTAACTTTAAACCGAGGGGGTTATATCTCGAAGAGTAAACCTAATCTATGGCAAGACATAAACAAAAAATGGGGGAATGAATATTAATAAAAATAACCCGGGACCAGCTCAAAAGAAGCCGCTGAGGCTGTGGCCAGGTGTATTCATCGTAATACTTCAGTGGTTGGTCAGATTTGTCATTCCTGCTATTGCGCCTGATGCTATTGTTATCGCGGTATTTGGCGGACTCCTCGGCGGTCTGGCTATCATTGTATGGTGGGCCTTCCTCAGCCGGGCGCCCAGGTTTGAGCGCTGGAGTGCCATTGTCATGATGATAATCTCCCTGGTCGTGACATCTCAATTCATCCACAGGTCGATTGAAACAACAATGATGGGAATGATGTTCGTTGTATATTCAATCCCGGTTCTAAGCTTTGCTTTTGTTGTATGGGCTGTAGCCAGCCGGAATCTTTCCAACGAACCTCGGCGTGCAACCATGGTTGCAACCATCTTGTTCGCATCCGGATTCTGGGTGTTCCTCCGTACAAATGGGATGGATGGTGAAGTCCATCAGGATTTCGCGTGGAGGTGGGCTAAGACAGCCGAGGAGCGGCTCCTGACCCAATCGGGCGATAAACAAATAACAATGCCATTGGATATGGCAGCTATGGCAACAGAAGCCGAATGGCCAGGCTTTAGGGGACTTAGTCGTGATGGCATTGTCCATGGTGTTCGGATCAGGACCGACTGGTCTAAATCACCACCGCTTGAGATGTGACGTTGATCTATTGGACCTGGCTGCTCGTCCTTTGCAATCCATGGTGCTTTACTATATACTCAGGAGCAGCGAGGTGAATACGAAATGGTTACCTGCTACAACCTGAATAGCGGGGAGCCTGTGTGGAGACATAGCGATAAAGCCCGTTTCTGGGATTCACATGCAGGTGTTGGTCCTCGTTCAACTCCAACCCTCAGCAAAGGCCATGCTTACGGCTATGAAGGCCCTAGTCTTGTGTGTATCGATATCGAAAATGGCAATCGCAATTGGAAAGGAGGACGCTATGGAGGCCAGTTTATCTTGCTGGCCGATCAAGATATGCTGCTGGTGCTGTCGGAAAAAGGAGAACTGGCATTGGTTATGGCAACTCCTGAACAATTCAAAGAACTTGCGCGGTTCCCCGCAATTAAGGGCAAGACCTGGAACCACCCGGTATTGGTAGGAGATATTCTGCTTGTTCGCAACACTCAGGAAATGGCTGCATTCAGGTTGTCCCGGCAGAATTAGTTAACCTTGCCAGGAAAATTTAAAAACGCATTATTGAAGAATTCACTACTACCGATATTAATATTGTCACTTTTAAGCTGCTCTGAATTAAAAAAAGAAAAGGTTGAATTTTATGAAGCTGGTTATAAAACCATTAGTAAATAGTACAGGATTGCACAATTCAGAAAATTCATATGGAAAACCTTGACAATGGAACTTCAGATGGAGAAATTATTGAAGCCATTGAAGTAGCCATAGATATGAGTGGAGGATCAGGAACTGCGTCAGCCAGATTTGCAATGAACGTATTAGAATATTACAAAGCTCTTTAATAAATCACTTTCTAAACTTTTTTTTAATGGAATTATATATGAATGGGATTGAAGTGATCACAATAAGGAATATTACTATGTATCCCAGATAATCTTTTGTCCCTGGAATGTATTTTCCCATGAAATAGCCGGTTAAAACTAAGGTACTTACCCAAAAAAATGCCCCCACCAGACTGTAAATAAAGAATTTATAGTAACCTAATTTTACGATGCCGGCAACAATCGGGGCAAATGTTCTAACGATCGGAAGAAACCGGCTTAGAATTATAGTCTTTTTCCCGTGTTTTATGTAAAATTCATGAGCAGCTATCAGATGTTCCTGGCGGAAAAGAAAAGTTGATTTTCTGTTGAATAACAAATTTCCAACTTTCTTCCCAAACCCATAACCGACCATGTTGCCTGCAACTGCAGCAATTATAATTAAAATGACCAGGAGGGCAGGATGCACTCTCAGAATCCCGGTTGAACAAAATAAACCTGAAGTGAATAGCAGTGAGTCACCAGGAAGAAAAAAACCAACGAAAAGGCCAGTCTCAGCAAATACAATAAATAGAAGCAGATAGATTCCTCCATATAGAATGATGCTTTCGGGATTCACCAGCTGCTTTAAGAAATGAAATATCCCGTCCATTGGCATTGCATTTTATAGGAATAAGTCTTTAAATATAGGTGATTTTATTCTCTTGATGAAGATCAGTTCAAGGTTATTTACCAGGGAAATGAATCCCGCAATAAATTCCGAAATTATAACCAGGAATATGGTCTCTGTATCCAATATTAAACTCAGCATAAGGCGATAATATAAACCTCCCGAAATACTTGTTAATTTGTACACCTGAAGCAAAACTCAGTTGTTCACCAATAAAAGCCGGATCTGAATAATTACCATATTCATAAGCAGATTTATAACGTAACAGGCTCAGAAAGGGAGAAATATCCAAATTATTTTTCATAGGTATATGATAAGAAATATGTTCAAATGAGAGAGCAACAGCGGCTAGTGAAAATAGAAAATCTGTCAGGCTGCCTTCATCATTTCCAAACAGAGTGCCATCATTTACAAAGACATTGCTCCAGGCAATAAGACCTAATGGTAACCCGATCAGACCGGGTCCGGCATGAACATAATCCCGGCCAAAAACCAGATCAGCGTCGAGACTAAATCTTTTACTGATAAATACCTGAAGTTTAATTCCTCCAGCTAACTGTGACCCATTTGGAGTTTTAATGAGAACATTTGGGGATGCAGAGACGATTATTTCCCCTGCCCGGTGCTGGTTTCTGGTAGTATCAGGTTTATAATACTCAAACTGTGAGTAAGTTACTAAACATGAATATCCAATAAACAAAAAACATATCAACAGGAACTTCTTCATCGGAATGCATTTTATATTTCAGATTACAATGTTGTACAACTGATAATTTAAAAGGAAAAGATTAAAATAAAAAGCAAATTACTTTACAATTATTTAACTAAAATTACTAAATCTCAGGAATGAATACAATAAAACTTATCAAATATCAAACTCATTTAGATTAATGGCTGAACTGATAATAGCATGAAGCTATCTCAAAAATGTGATTTTGAAAAGTGAACTTATCGAGCTCTATTTGTAAGTAGAACATATACAGTTATTTGTAACCGGGAAAAGAAATTTTGAAATCACAATGTTCTTTTTACCTTAGTATTAGGTTCCCACTGATGCCTTTGGCTCCGGAACGGCAGCCTTTTATAATAATGAAAACTAAATTTTCTGAAAATGAATAGATCCCTGATTACCCTTTTAATGATTTTTATTTTGCAATCTTCAATTGCCCAGACTAAGAAAGTGACAGGCTTCTACGATAAAAATATTGATAAGGAACTGAGCCTTGAGTCTGTATTTGACAAAAATCTAAGTAAAGCCAGTATCGGTGAAACAATTAAAAAGCTTTCTGCTGAACCACACCACATAGGTTCTCCCGCAGATAAAGCAAATGCTGAGTATATCCTGAGCCTGTTTGATAAATGGGGATGGGATGCAAAAATTGAAACTTTTTATGTGTTGTTTCCAACTCCTAAAACGAGAATACTGGAGATGACTTCGCCCACATCATATAAAGCAATATTAAAAGAACCGGCTTTGAAGGAAGATGTCACTTCAGGCCAGGCAGGACAGTTACCAACCTATAATGCCTATAGTGCCGACGGGGATGTCACCTCTGAACTGGTATTCGTAAATTATGGCCTGCCAGAGGATTATGAGATACTGGATAGAATGGGTATTGATGTGAAGGGTAAAATTGTAATTGCAAAGTATGGTCATAGCTGGAGAGGCATAAAGCCTAAAGTAGCGCAGGAACACGGAGCTATTGGTTGTATTATTTACAGCGATCCGGCGGATGATGGATACTTCCAGGGTGATGTATATCCAAAAGGTGCTTTCAGAAACGAATATGGTGTACAAAGAGGTTCTGTAATTGATATGTCAGCTTATCCGGGTGATCCTTTAACCCCCGGCATTGGCGCAACAAAAGATGCAAAAAGATTAAACAGGTTGGAGGCACCAAGTCTCTTAAAGATTCCTGTTTTACCTGTCAGTTACCATGATGCCGCACCTTTGCTTGAAGCACTTGACGGGCCCGTTGCGCCGGTTACCTGGCATGGCGGTTTGCCGTTTGCATTTCATACCGGGCCGGGTAAAACAAAAGTACATTTAAAGGTTGCTTTTAATTGGGATGTTGTTCCATGTTATGATGTGATTGCAAAGATTCATGGTTCTAAATTTCCTGACGAATGGGTGATACGTGGGAATCATCAGGATGCATGGGTGAATGGCGCAGCTGATCCGATCAGTGGCCAGGCAGCCATGCTTGAAGAGGCTAAATCAATTGGCAGCATGCTGAAAACAGGATGGAAACCAGACCGGACTATCGTTTATTGTGCCTGGGACGGAGAAGAACCTGGCTTGCTTGGTTCCACTGAATGGGTTGAGGATCATGAAAAAGAATTGAAAGAAAAGGCAGTACTTTACATAAATTCCGATGGTAACGGTCGTGGTTTTCTTTATGCTGAAGGGTCACATGCTTTGGAACCTTTCATGGATGAAATTGCAAAACAGGTAATAGACCCACAAACTAACGTAAGTATTTTTGAAAGAAAAAGGGATCATGAAGCCGTGTTAGCAAAAAGTGCGGAAGCAAAGAAAAGAATCTGGGATGAAAAAGAATTAAAGCTTGATGCAATGGGTTCCGGCTCTGATTATTCTTCCTTTATTCAACACACAGGAATTCCCTCTTTAAACCTGGGATTTGGCGGAGAAGACGATGGCGGTGAATATCATTCTATCTATGATTCCTATAGTTTATATGAAAAGTTTAAGGATCCAGGGTTCCAGTATGGCGTGACTCTTGCTGAGACTGCAGGGCATGCCATCTTGCGAATGGCCAATGCTGATGGCTTGCCTTTTGATTTCACACATCTGTTTAAAACTATTGATGCATATTCAAAGGATCTGATCACACTTTTGAAGACAAACCGTGAAACCACAGAATTAGAAAATCAGATTATTAAATCCGGGGGTTATTATGCGGGGGAAGATCCAACAAAGACATATATTGTTCCTCTTGTAAAAACAGAAGTGCCATATCTTGATTTTTCACCATTACAAAACGCAATACAACAATTAGAAAACAGTGTTGATAGCTTAAGTATTGTTTTTCAAAACAGGATAAAGACAAACACTATGAACCTGGCTTTTAATCAGGCACTTCAAAGAGCGGAACAACAGTTATTGAATGAAGCAGGACTGCCACGCAGGGCATGGTATAAACATACTTTGTATGCGCCCGGATCATATACCGGTTATGGTGTAAAAACAATGCCCGGCATTCGCGAAGCAATTGAACAAAGAAACTGGAAAGAAGCTCAGCAACAGATTGAAGTGGATTCGAAAGCCATCATAAGACTTTCAGAATATTTTAAAGTTCTGTCTTCCTCAGGTTATTGATTTATTGGTAAAAGGATACTTTCCGGGGTTTTCATGATAGTTTGATTAGTGATTAAGTAGAAATGAAAAAGCCTGGTCCCAAATCCCCAGGCTATACGGTTGAATATTTATAATGCTGATATATAAATAGATATAGTATAATACAACAACAATAAATGAGTTAAATACTTCTTATTAAGCGACTTAAAGCATTGTTGCCTTTCGTTATTGCAGTATATAATAGGGATATGGAAAATTGGGCTTGAGTATTGCATAAACTACGATTAGCATCTTCCCCTGAAATGGGTTTTGTAAATTAATATCTATTCCTTCTTCTCGTTATTCAACAGCCATTTTATTGCTCGCTCCTCATTACCAAATACGTATACATTTCCTCCCCGCTTAACTGCAACTATCATAAAAACATTATTAATATCTTTTTCATTTGCAATCACTGCTGTCTTTATTTTTCCATTTAACATTTTAGCGGTTTCTTCTCCAAGAACTATCCTATCCATAGTCGAGACATTAATTTCGATGTTTAACAAATCAATAAGTATTGAATATGTTTTCCACCTTTCACATTCCTCATTAATTATTTTCAAATAAGAAATAAAATCCTGGAGATTATATTCTCCTAAAATTGACATATATAAATAACTTCCCCTTTTCTCTAAAAAATATTTACTTCCCATTCTTTCTAATTTTAAACATTATTATAAACAATAATTATATCTAATTAGTATTAATGAAGTTATAACGATTTATCAAAATTATATCTTTTTACAATCAAAGTCAATTTTATTTTAAACAGCATTTGCACATCAGTGATTATATCTTCTTATTCAAAAAATCTACGGTTATGAAAAAACATTTATCCTTCATGTATGGAAAACGACTCTTTTTTCTAATGTCTCTATTGACTGTTATTGTATTAGATGCATCATCACAGGACCAGGTGACAAAACCTGATGTTAAGACTTATCCATCGGTTTCAGTTCCAAATACTGAAATGAGAACCTTTTACTCATCTATCCTGAACCAGGAGATAAATATTTACATTAAACTTCCGATTAGCTACTATAATAATCCTCAGAAGGTATATCCAGCCTGGTATTTTACTGATGCAAACCGTTCATTTCCGATGGTGGCAAACATGGTAAGTATTTTCGAGGTGCCCAGACTCGTCGAGCCCGAAATTATAGTTATCGGTATAGGGTATAAGATAAAAGATTTGGCTGACTGGGGAGCCTGGAGGACTAGAGATCTCACACCTACAAACATACCAACTCTAGATACTTCCTGGGCCAAAATGTTGACCAGAATGACAGGCAGACAGTTTGTAGTGAAAAGTGGTGGTGCTGCAACCTTTCTGGAGTTTATAGTAAAAGAGGTTTTCCCTTTTGTTGAATCAAACTATCGAGTTTCTCCAACTGATAGAGGAATAGGAGGTTACTCTTATGGGGGATTGTTTTCGCTATATGTCTTGTTCAAACAGCCTGAGCTTTTCAGTATTTATTATGCCGGAAGTCCTTCTATTGATTATGATAAAGGAGTTCTTTTTAATTTTGAGAAGGAGTATGCATTGACACATAAAGATCTGAATGCTAAACTTTTTATGAGTGCTGGTATGTCAGAAGATACCATGATGGTCACTAATATGAAGAAAATGGCGGACCTGATGCAGTCCCGAAAATATCCAGGTCTGACTGTTGAAACACATGTTTTTCAAGGCGAGACCCATGAATCCTGTTATCCCTCATCCATAATGAGAGCATTAAGGGTTCTTTATAATAGATGAAATTAACCTCTTATGAATTTTAAGATTATCCTTCCTCAAACAATTGATATTAGATTTCTAATTGCAATTTATTTGAGCACTATATATCAAAATATCAATTATGCAATTCAATTTGATGGAAACTTGGGAGGAGTAAAATATTATTGTTTTAAATCTTATTAAGGTTTAATTTTGGTCAGAGTTAGAGCATGAATTAAAAGAAATCTTCTTTGTATAAACATTCATAAGACCAGTTATAAACACTATTAAGGTTGTTGCGAATAATTTTTATACGAATAATATCTATAACAGGTACCTTAGATTAACATTAGGACTAAGGATATAATAAGTGCAGCAGAACCAGTTCATAATTGAAACGAGTTTCAATGCCTTCTATAGCAATTGTAAACTAAATAATTCTTAATTTCCCAATTATCAGCAATTACTGTACGATACAGTATATCAATCACATAGATTATAGTGACAATTCTCTTTAGGGCAATTCTATCCATTCTCAATCGCAATCAATTTCCCAGTGGCACCTTTGCTATATAGAAACGCAACCATGCCTTAAATCGCTTATAAACAGCTAATTAAGATATTCTATGTAGTTGCACTATCTTTTAACAATCTATATATCAACATATTAATTTGCAACAGTGCAGCCTGGGACTTTGGGACCAGGCTTTTTCATTTCTATTTAATTACTAATCAAATCAACATGAAAACACAACAGACAACTATATCTGAAGTAAGACTTGTCTACAGAACCAGTGTCAAAGCTTCGGAAAGATTACAGGTTAAATGCTTCAAGGATGCATTTGATATATTTATGGAGAATTGGGACCTGAATTCAATCGAACATATTGAAGAATTCAAGCTCATGTTATTAACCAGGTCAAATAAAGTCTTGGGGATTGCATCGATATCGAAAGGTGGAATAAGTGGCACAGTAACAGATGTGAGGGTAATCTTGCAATATGCAATTAAAGCTAATGCCAGTGGTATCATAATATGTCATAATCATCCATCTGGTAATCTCAATCCAAGTGAATCTGATATGAAAATAACCCAGAAAATTAAGGAATCAGGGAATTTGATGGATATACAGTTATTGGATCATTTGATTATTGTCCCGGAAGGTAATTACTACAGTATGGGAGATGAAGGAATTATATGAATCAATTCAATTAAAATGTTTAACTTTATTAGAAGGATTGAATGTTGAAGGCCAGATAAAAGTACTGTATAGACGTGTAATGCAGCGTATTAACCATATAGTACTTATGTGACTGACGGGGCAGTGCATTAAGAAGAAGTAAGTAACAAGGAACTAAAAGAGGATGTTTAAACATAAATATTTCTACTTAAATCTATGTTTAATATGACCTTAACTTAGTAAGAATATTGAATGTACGAAAAAGGTAATAAACATACTGCTATCAGCTTATATTTGCATATATTATGTATATTTCATAATGCAATAAACGAGTTAGCTGTAATGTGTGTGCTGATTAAAGTAACCTAATAATCCGAAATACATATGAAATTAAAGCACTTTGCCATACAAATAATTATTGCTGGATTTCTAAATTTACCAGTTAATGGCCAAATACAAAAGATTAGCTCTGAAGATTTCACTAGTTTTTATAACAAATTTACCACTGACTCCTTATTTCAAATATCAAGAATAATTTTCCCATTGAAAGGTGGTACATATTCTCTTAACAATGAACTTAAAGAAGATAGCCTTCCTTGGATAAAAGAAAAATGGCAGTTTTGTGTGGCAAATATTTATAAAATTGATACTGCCAAGTATAAAACAAAAATCCTTGTTCAAGACTCGGATATTACGGAGGATATTTGGAAAGATAATTCTGGATTTATGATGGAAAGGCATTTCAGACTTATAAAAGGTAAATGGTATCAGGACTATTTTTTGGTTTCCAATATGTAAATTCCAACCTGACTTGACCTTTATAAAATCAATTTTTCCTTGATTAAAATTAAAACACTAACAGCTAACTCGGACGGTTTAATTAATTGCCTTTTGCAACCCGGACTATTTTATCTTCGCATTCAAAAGTCTATGAGAGAAGAATCTAACCGACTTATTAAATCTTGTGGCACCTTGACTATTCCTGCTGCCGAGACAAAGTCAATAGGGTTGCAAGCTGCCACGCTGGTGTCTTGTTTTTTGCTCGCCATCTGGACTATTTTATCGTGATCCAAAACTCACATCCGTCACCCGGACTTGGTACCGTTTAGACAAATTATCGTGACCCAAAACTTATCGTTCACCTACCGGGACTGGCAAAAAACGCCGCACCGCGACGCTGACGGCACC
>Ga0208478_1000057_pt1 | contig 42997 bp, 24 predicted proteins | sample NGESurdeep072012_5_FD_184462 | JGI IMG/M metagenome (GOLD analysis project Ga0208478, IMG submission 184462) | Arctic peat soil microbial communities from Barrow, Alaska - NGEE Surface sample 415-2 deep-072012 (SPAdes) | ecosystem: Environmental > Terrestrial > Soil > Wetlands > Peat ...
AAGGCAGCGTGCATCCGGCGCGCACAGGTATCGAGGCAGGACTGTCGGCAGTCGGGGACATCTTCAGCGCAATCGCCACCCGCGCCGGAACTGACGTGAAGACGTTGAGCCAGGGGCTGGAGCGTTATCGTGCCGGACAAACGGGATTACTGCGCATGGCTTGGGACAACGGCGATCGAACGGTTCTGGTGAACCCCAATCTTCGCGGCATGACTCTGGGTTGGAATTTGCAGAGCACGGCACAAGATGAGCTATTCGCCGCCATCGAAGGCACAGCCTTTCACACCCGCGTCATTCTCGATCGCATGTCGAACAGCGGTGTGCAGATCAGGCGCGTGATCAATGCCGGTGGCATTCCTCAGAAGAACAGGGTTCTGAACCAGGTCTATGCCAACGTGCTGGGGCGGCCGGTGCTGGTTCCCACGAAAAGCGTGACCAGCCTGGGCTCCGCAATTTTCGCGTTCCTGGCAGCGGGAACATTCAAGACCGTTGAAGAAGCCCAGGACCAGATCTGCCCGCCGCATAAAGTCTACGAACCGCAGAGTTTCGAAAAACATACCTATGACGAGCTGTACACCCTATACAGCGAACTATACTTCGCCTTTGGGGAACCAGCGGCCCGGGGCGTTGGCTCGGTCTTGCCAAAATTGATGGAAGTGGCTGCGGCCGCTCGCAATTCTCCCGTAACTGTTGCGTGAGCGGAGGATGCCGAGACTTCAGTGTACGAAGAAAGATTCAATCTCCAACTTGAATGTGTGTGCATCAACCGTGTCTGAGTTCAGCCAGCCTATTTCGACCCCGCGACAAACAGCCTAGGTGCGAAATCGCTCAGGTCCCTGCGCCAGGTCTGCCATTCATGCGCCGTTCCCGGGGATTCGTAGAACACATGCGTAACGCCGGCCTGGTTGAGGGCTTGATGCAGCGCGACGAGACCGGTGTGCATCCGCTCGGGCTCGTCGGTCCCAATTCCCAAATAAAGAAGATGGACCTTATTGGCGAATGCAGCCGGATCGCTGAACGCCCCGTTATATGCCGTCTTGGAATCGAATGCATGGTTGCCGAAGATAAATCCTGTACCTGCTCCGCTGAACCCGCCAATGTAGGAGAAGGTGTCGAGGTGGTTGAGCGTGACCTCGAACGTCTGCATCCCACCCATCGACAGTCCGGCCATGGCCCGGTAGTCGCGGTCGGGTATGGTGCGATAGGTCGAGTCGATCATAGGGATGACATCGCTGATCATGACGTCGGCGAAGGCGGCGGTCATGGTAAACATCCGCTGCCTCATTAAGGGCGAACCGAATGGTGCGGGAGTGTTGTCGGGGGGTGGCGATCCCGCTTTTACGGCGTAACCGTTGTCCATCACGATGATCATCGGCTTCGCCTTGCCGGCCGCGAGCAGGTTATCGAGGATGAAGTTGGCATGGCCTTGCCGGACCCAGCCGGTTTCGTCCTCGCCTGCCCCGTGCTGCAAATACAACACGGGAAACCGCTGTTGCGAATTGGTGCCATAGCCTGGCGGGGTGTACACGAAACAGCGTCGCCAGTCCCCTGTGGTCTTGGAGCGATACCAATGCTCTCGCACCTCACCATGCGGGACGTCCTGCACCAGATAGAAGTTCACGCCTTTTTCGGGAACTTCAATGCCGCTGGAGTCCTGACCGACTCCGTAGAAGGAATAGCTCGCAGGATCGGCCCCGGTGAAACCGTCGATGGTCACGAAGTAATAATGAAAGCCGGGAACGACCGGCGGCGTGGTGACCGTCCAATATCCATCGGCGGCTTTCACCATGTCGAGCTTCGGGGCCGCGCCCACCTGGATCTGCACGCTCTGGGCCTGCGGCGCCTTGATGCGGAAATCAATCCGCAGATCGGGGTGGATGGAAGGATATGCCACGTTTGGGACATTGGTGCTGGCGGGCTGCCCGGCGTCTTGTGCCTGTCCGAAACAGATACCAAAACTTAAAAGTACGAACAATACGATTGCCTTCATCGGTTGCCTCCGTGACTGCGGGGGAATTCGCTGACATTCCCGGGTCTGTCGAACACCAACTGCGCCTACTTTCCCTTGGGCGTTACCCGGTAGAGGACGCTGGCGTGTGGCGCAAGGGATATCCGAATGGATGACTGTGTGCCCAGGTCCTTACTCTCCCAAAGATCGCGCACCGCCACGCCGGCGGCAGCAACGCCGACATCGCTCCACTTCAGGCTCACTACTTGTGCGGTGTCGGCCGCGTTGAAGACCGCGACGTACTTGTCGGCCTTCCCCGGCACGTCGGCTGTCCAGGCAATGGTGTCGCCGTCGCGATACGACTGGTGACCCGCTGTGCTCTCCTGGTTCACCGCCAGCACCTCGGGATTCGTAATCAGCGAGATGGTGAAGTCGTCGCTCGTGGGCAAGTCGCCACCAAACATCAGGGGTGACCGGAAAATAGACCACAGTGCCATCAACGTGCGTTGCTCGTCGTGGGTGAAGAGGGTGGAGCGATCATCCCCACGCTCAGCGCGCAAGCCGATGTGTCCCAGCGGAAGCATGTCAGCGTCTGGCCATGCTCCGGGCTGAACGTAGCTCTCCCAGTTGTGCGTGATGTCGAACTGGCGCTTCAGGGCGTCCCACTTGTCCCAGAAGTCGAACGAGATGCGCCACATCTGAGCCGTCGTCTGCAGGAAGTCGGCGTATTCGGCCATGAAGGGCCCGGGCGAGAGGCTGAGAACAATGGGACGGCCTGACTTGCGCAACGCCTCGTGCAGCGCCAGTATCTCCGACGCCCGGGCGGGCGTACTCAGGTCGTCGGCCTTAATGAAGTCGGCACCCCATGAGGCGTACAACTCGGCAATCGAGTCGTAGTAGGCTTGCGCACCGCGCTTCGACATGTCCACACCGTAGGTATCTTCCATGTCGGGCCATCGGCATACATTGATCTTGTCGGCTATGTCGGCAGCGTGATACGGAGTTCCCTTGATGGACAGGTTCTTCTCCACGGCTTGCCGGGGAATTCCGCGCATGATGTGGAAGCCAAACTTCAAGCCGAGTCCATGAACGTAATCCGCCAGCGGCTTGAACCCAGCCCCATTGGTAGCGGACGGAAAACGGTTGGGCGATGGCACGAACCGTCCGTATTCGTCGATGGTCACCGCCCCGCCGGCAATGTAGCCGTGCGCCTTCGCGTTGGGCTGGTACCACTCAATGTCGACCACCACGTATTGCCAGCCGTACTTGGCGAGATTGTGGGCGATGAAATCGGCGTTGGCCTTCACCTCACTCTCGCGGACCGTAGGGCCATAAGAGTCCCAACTGTTCCATCCCATGGGGGGTTTCGCAGCGAGGACCGCGCCGGGGGATTCGGCCACCGAGGTGAGACCGGTGCCAAGGATGGACATCAGGAGAACGATGGGGAGGACAATGAAACGAGGCTTCGGGATCACGTGCGCTTCCCTTCTGCGGGTGTGTTCTGGGTCGCTGATGGGTTATCAAGTCGATGTTAGTTATCGCTTACTTTATCGATTAAAAAACTACCCCGGAAAGGTTCCTTTGTCAACGCGATTCGCAGCGATCGCAGCGGTTGCAATCCGGGTGTGTCGCGACGGCGGAGCGCACCCCCTCGATGCCGTTCACGGCAGGCTTTCCAAGGCTGCTGAAATAACCGCAGAGCAGATTCCGCGGGGGTTGCGGGGCCCGACCAACTGCCAGACTGCTGAAGGCGAGGAATTGTGGCGATTGGGCACAGAGTTTGGCAGATCTGCAAATTTGCCGCATTTTTTCTTTTTCACGCATCGTTTAGAATCAGCGGGTTAGACAGAAAATGTCGCTAACGCATTGAATCTACAGATAGTTATGGCTATTCATTTCACTCCATTGGACTTAGCTGCCAGTATTTGCCGTTTTGAAGTGCGACCGGGCGGCAGACCGTTCGAATCCAAACTTTTCAAAGAGCCGACTGCGACCGCAGCCTGGGTGCGGAGAGGCAGGCAACACTACTCCTCGCCTCGCCAAGCGATTTCATACACGCTGGCAAATCGAGCGCGAAAGGACGTGGAACACGTAGCCCTGTGTTAAGAAAAGGCAAGGGAGGGGGTTTGTTCCTCGGCCACCCAGGCTAGGCAAGGGGGGCCGAACCCTTCGACCAGCTCAGGCAGGCTCTGGGGAACCAGGCGACTATAGGGCTCCGCGCTTACGAATGCTTTGCGCGTGGCCGCTGCCCCAATGCTACGGTCCGGCGGGGCTTTCGATAATACCGATGGGTACCCGCATCTGCTTGTACAGTTCACGGGCAAAAGCATAGGACGGACCGGAGTAGTTGCCCACGGCGCCAGCCAGAGCGACGGTCCAGCGCGCGGGAGCCGCGGTCGGGGATCCATCCGCCCGCGCCGGGATTTTAAACACTCGAATCCACGACGAAGGAGTTCCGGCAGCGTCAGGCGATCCTCGCTTGGCCGTGGCCGCCGCCGGGCCGGACTGCCAGGGAGCGACCCGTACTTCGCCGATAACCACGTCATTCAGCTCCACTCCCCCTCTGGAGTTTGCCGCCGAGGAGGGAACCACGGGGCCCATCCCGCCGATCTCGATGAGCATTTGATAGGGGCCGCCGGCCTTCATGGGCGCAAGGATGACCATCCATCGGCCCGCCCAGTCGGACTTCGCGGTGACGCTTTGTCCGGCGATGGAAACTCTCACGGTATCGCCACCGGGGGCACCTGAGCCCCAGATCGGGACGGAGACTCCCTGCGGCAAGACCATGTGTTCGCCAAATGGGGCGGCTAGCCGGATGGCCGCCATTCCTGGTTGGACGCTCAACAGCAGCAGCAGGACCGCGGCAGAAAGAACGCGCTTGTCAGTCATGACCTGCATCCTCGCAATAATGTAGTGCGAACCACTTGCGCTTGGCTTCGCAACTGAAGACTAGTTCAGCGGCGGCACCTTCAAGACCCAGTCCGACGGATGGTGAGAACCGATCTGCAGATGCAAGCTCACCGGCGTACCTGGGGGCAGATGAAGGACGCACGTAGTCGCGTCCGGTTTCGGCTGTGCCGCCAATACCCCGGCCGGCGCGTCGATCGATTTGATCCCGTAACGCACGATTAACGTAACGTCTTGCTTCTGGAGTGAAGTGATGGTGAGGTCAAGACTGCCGGTGTCCATGTTCCAGGTAAGGTCGTCAACTTTAGCGAAGGTGCGTACGCGCAGGCCCTTCACGCTGCCGGTGGTCAGCGTGGGAGGGAGCGCGGGCAGCGCTTCGATCACGCCGGGCCGCGAGTACAACAGCATCTCCATCATGATGGTCGGAATCGACCCCTGCTGATCTGGCTGGGGCGAGGTGTAAGGATTGTGCGAGCCGCGCAGCGTGGGGCCGACATAACCTTGCTCCAGGAACTGCTTCAGTTCCATGTTGACGAGGTAGGAGTCTTTAAGCCGCGCGGCGGACAGAGCACGGTGCGAAATCCCATGGCCGGAGGCGTTGCCCTGGGCGCGCTTCCGGTCGGCAAGCCACGCGGCCTTGGCGAGTTGCGGAGTGCGATCGGGGTCGATTTCGTCGCTGGGCCAGACACCGTAGAGGTGCGACGCATGGCGATGGTCCTGGTTCTCTTCCAGCGTCGGCCATGCCCACTCCTTCAGCGCGCCGTCGGTGTCGAGTAGATAGGGAGGCATCTTCGCCAGCATGGCCTTCCACTTGGGCACCTGGTCGGCGTCGGTGCCCAGGATCGCCGAAGCCTCGATCAAATGGGTCAGCACCTCTTTGCAGACAGCTATGTCCATGACGGCGTTGATGACGGTGGGAGCGCTATCGGTGTTGGCGGGCCAGTTCTCCGGCGAGTACGAGGGCACAAAGATGTAGTTTCCGTTCTGGTCGGTCTGCGTCAGGAAATCTTCGTAGAACAGCGCCAATTCCTTCAGGCCGGGAACGATGTGCCGACGCAGGAACTGTTGGTCGCCGGTGGTGAGGTAGTAGTCCCAGATGGGGCTGTAGGCCCAGCCGCCCGCGGAAATCCAATAATGGTGCGGCCAGTTGTAGGCAAAATGGTAGAGTACTCCGGTTTGCTGATCGGGGTGCGTGGAGAAGAGCGCTCCGCGCGCGCCGAATATGTTTTGGGCGTTGGTGCGGGAGTCGGGCAGCAATTCTTCAATCCACCTGGTGAAGGAATCGGTGGCTTCGGGCATGGCGGCCATGGCGGCAGGCGCGATTTGCAGGTTCACGTTTACGTTCAAGTGGCCTTCGATGGACGGATAGTCGCCCGTGCCTTCGGCTAGCAGCCAGTAACGGCCCATGTCGAAATACTGTTCGAGCAGCGCGGGAGAGTATCCGATGCGCGAGCGCTGATCGGTCAACAGCTCTTCCGATGACATGCCGAATTGCGAGTGGCCGCCGAAATCCATGGACACGCGATCGATGATCTCCGACTGAACCTCGCGTTGCCGGGCGAGCAGCGTGGCGTAGATGGTGGGCACCTGTTCGACGGCGCTAGCGAGCGCGTCCACCTGTGCGCGGCTATAGTGCTGGAACCATTCGATGCGCGTTAGGAGGATGGCCGACTGGGCGCCGCTAATCACCAGCTTGCCGTTTTCCATGCGGGCCGAGCCGCCCTCGGTAACCACCCGGGTCACACCGGCAAAGCCGCTGTCGCCAAATTCAGCACTAAAGCGGCCAATCACGATCAGCCGTTGCGGGTTGAGGTCCTGCTCGTAACGCACGTCGCCACCCAGACTGCGATAGACGGGCACATCTCCACCCGAGCCTCCACGCCCTGGGGGGGCGGTTGGGATTGCGATGCTGGCGTTCAGAGCCTGTCCCGGCGGGGGAGTGAGGTATTGAACCGCCACGTGGTCGGGGCGGGAGACAAAGGTCCGTCTCACCCAATCGCCGCGATCATCGGTCCAGTGAACTTTGATCTCGCCAGTCTCGAAGTTGACGGTGCGCAAATAGTCTTTGGGTCTTCCCGCGGCCGGCGTCTCGATGCGCATGGTGAAAGCAGGGATCGGGAAAGGGTAAAACATTCCGGGCGGCAGGCCGGCGTCGGTGGCCGCCTTCAACGACAGTTCCAGTGCGTCGCGGTAACGGCCAGCGAGAATCAGTTGCCTGACCTCGGGCAGAACGGCAGCGATCTTGGGTGCTTCTGGCGGCACTACTAGCGGCCGCAGCAAGCGCTCGTGGTGGAAGATGACTTCTTCCGCCAGGGGATTGCCCGGCAACTCGACCATCATCTTGCCGTCGCCGGAGAGAAGCGTACCGCCGTCCACACCGGTGCTCACGATGCCGCGTTTAGGAACGATTCCCCGCTTGATTCTCTCGGCCAACGGCATCGCGGGAATGGTCGTGGCCGCGGTGTACGACGAGATTGAGACCGGCGCTTTGGGAAGAAACGAGTCGGCGGCGAGAGATTGCGGTGAGGCCTGACCACGGGCGAAGGGCGCCATAAACGCGACGATGGAAACAGCGGCAAAAAGCAGCGTTGGTCCGCTCTTGCCCGACAAACGAAATGCATTCGATCCTAAGAAACCGTGCCACCGGTGTCGAGGGTTGCTATTAAATTCGGGGTCCATTTCAATCTCCCTACAGGTTCCCTGCCAGCTTGGTGAATGCGGCGGCGCCAAGGAACTCTTATTGGTGCTGCGGCACTGGAATTTTCATCTGGTCAACGGTTTGACCGCCCCACTCGAGCGAATGCCACGCAAGCGTGTTTTGCGCTGCGATGAAGCCGGTCGGACGCAAGAGCCGGATGTGCAGCTTCAATTCGTGGACGCCGGCCCCGGCTGGGACGTCGCCGGACACCGTGGTGGGGCCGTCCAGACTGGGAAATGATTGCTCGCCGGCGGCGACGAGGTGGGAATTCTCGTCGTGCACTTCCCACAGCAACCGATATCCGCGCAAGTCATAACTCGGTATCTTCGCCGGTGTATTGGGAGTGACGGTGGCGGCAAAGCCAATGGGGATGCGCGTCGATCCCCTTTTCCAAACCAGCTCGATGGCTGCGGGCGCGTTGAGTTGCTGCCACACCTGATACGACGGCCTGCGTTGGCGGAATTCATCGACCACGCCGTGGTCCACATAGCCCTCTTGCAGGCCGGGCCAGAGGTTGCGATGCGATTTGTAGTCCTGGTAGCACCAGAAGATGGCGCCGGCAATCCAGTCGCGGCTGGAAAATTCGGCCATCTGCTTTCGCATGGTGTCGATTCGAGCCCGGTCAGCCTCGACGGGATTCTGGTGGAACAATCCGGGTGTGCCGAACTCGGAGATGATCACCATCTTGTCGGGAAACATCTGGCCAATGCGGTCCAGCGAGGGCGTCAACTCCGATTCGGGGCCGTGCCAACTCCCGAAATACTGGTTCATCATGAGGAAGTCCGCATCCGCCGCGGTGGAACCTTGCGCTTGCTTGAGACTCGGCAAGGAATCGTCGGCGTAGCTGACCAAGCGGCCGGGGTCGATCTCGCGGATGAAATCACGCATGGCAAGGAAGTAGGCGTGTCCCCCGGGAGAGAAGGTTTCGCTCTCGTTGCACACGCTCCAGGCGAAAATGCTGGGGTGATTGCCGGCCTGCTCGATCATTTCCCGCATCTGCTGCTTGGCCAGGGCAAGCACTTTGGGATCGCTCAACTGCTTTTCGTTGAACTGCCAGATCGGGATCTCTGGAATGAACAGGATTCCATTGCGGTCGGCGTAGTCGAAGATGAAGGGATGCTGGGGATAATGCACCGGGCGGGTCAGCGTCACGCCCAGAGCCTTCATATCGTCGTAGTCATAGCGCATGGTGCCGGCGGTTTCGGCGACCCCTTCCCAGGGCGACTCCTCGTGGCGGGTCATGCCGGAAAGGCGGACGCGCTGACCGTTGAGCAGCAAGTGGCGGTCGCGAATTTCAACGGAGCGCACGCCGAACGTATCGCTATGCTGGTCGAGCAATTTACCCTTGCCGTCCTCCACCTCCACCTGCATGCGATAAACATTGGGATGGTCGATGTCCCACAACCGGGGACCTTTCACAGTGAGCGCGACGGCCTGATCCTTGCTGCCGGGAGGGACGCCAACGGACTGGGTAGCGGTGGCGACAGCGTTCCCGTCGGGGTCGAAGGCGGTGGCATGGACAGAAACTTGCGCGGCTGTTTTCGAAGTGTTTTCCAGGAAGACGCGGTCCCGGACTACCGCTGCGGCTGGCGTAACTTCGGCGCGAATCTGCTGGCGGCGAACGAACACCGGATCGTACACCTCGATCCAAACATCGCGCACCAGTCCACCGAAATGCCACCAGTCATACCAAAGGTTCTTGCCATCCCCGCGCATGGAAAAGCCGGGTATCGTCGCGACTCCGGGGCGGTTGTCGACGGCGACCGCCAGATAATTCACGCGTTGGAGGTGGCCGCTGATGTCGAGGTGATAGGCGGTGTAGCCGCCCTCGTGACCGCCAACCTCCACTCCATTCAGCCAGACCCTGGACGAATAGAATGTCGCACCGAAGTTTAGTTCCACGTGCTTGCCTGCCAGTTCGGCGGGCAACTCGAAGCTGCGGAAATACCAAGCTACGCCCTCGTAGTCGTCGTATTTGCCGATATTCCAGGTATGCGGAATGTTGACTGTCTCGGTGCCTGAGGGCGCTTGCTTGGTCCACTCGGCGGCCGCTCCGTTTCCGGCGGGATCGACGCGAAATGACCAACCGCTATTCAGGTCGATCCGCGTGCCGGCAAAGGCCGCGGAAGACAAAAGTATGAGGATGGTGACGGTGCGAAACAGGTTCTTCATCATGCTCCTCGCCTGTATCAAACTCTGTTTCTCATTTTTTATCGGCAACCTTCGCGCTAAGGCCCGGCGATCTGGATCTTGGCGATATCAGGGGCTAAGCCCTGCGGATTCGAGAATCGGATAGTGTTGGGGCCGCCGTTCAGTTCCACGTCCACTACGTTGGTACGAAATACCGACTCGTCGAAAGTGTTTCTGAAATAGACCCGCTTCGGTGCACCCCCGTTGACACTGATCTCGGAATAGCGCTCAATCTGCCCGGCGTGGCCCTGTTCGCTGTTGGTATAAGTCACAACCATTATGTAATTTCCCGAAGCTGGCGCACTGACGCCATTGAACTGAAGAAAATTCGCGCTCCCGCCGCCTATCTCAGTTGCCAAGGTCAAACCGAACGCGGCGTCGGTGAACAGCTTGGCTGTGCCCGCGAGCGTGTTTGCGGGATTCTCCACTTCATAAGAGGCAACCCTTCCGATGGATGACGTGAGGTCAATGTTGTCGATCTGTAGCCCGTCGCTAGAGCCATCGGCGAGCGCTTTGAACGAAAACAGGTTGATGCCCCCAGCCAGAAAGAATTTCTTCTTTTGGCTGTTCCATGAATTCGAATCAGCCGTAGCACTCAGTTCGAGGTCCGCCTGCTGTGAGCCGTTCAGGGTGAGACCCACACGATGGTGTTTTCCGGAAGCCGGCGAACCAGTGGCGTAGCGCAAGGTCAGATCGTAATATCCGTCCTCTGGAGCAGTAACGGCAAACTCCGTAGCCGCATTCCCGGTTGCGCGGTAGCCTCCCACGAAGGAAGTTCCCGTATAACCTGTCCCTTTGCCATAAGCAATCACCGCTGAGCCGGAGAGATCAGCATATTCAGCTTCATAATGGTTTGCCTGTTTTACCGAGCCCATGCTGGTGGCGGGAGTGACGATGATGTAGTAAGCAGTACTCTCAACCGCTTGTGGAACGGTGACCGAAATCTGCCCGTTGGATGGCGCATAATCGGCCTCTTGTTCGAAGACGGGACCCTTCGAAGGTTCGAGGCCTGAACTGGCTACGCTCCAGACCGTCACGTGAACGGAATTGCCGAAAGAGGACGTCTTGTCGAAGCCCTGTATTTTTACATCGACCTCACTCCCTACTCCACCAAAAATAATGCGGGCCTGCTTTTTGGAGCTATCGAGTGCGGCAATCCCTTGCAATCCAAATCCATAGAGGTCAGGGGGCGTCAGTGACACGGTATGGCCAGTCATTCCGGCATACCATTTATAGAGCCACCAAGCGCCGGTGGCGCGGTTAGTCCAGGTTCTAGACACCAAGTCGGACAGAGTTCCTGAGGGGACCCAGTAAGCGAGACAAGCCTGAACCTTGCTATTTTCGAACCTGGTGATCCACTGGATCATCTTTCCCGGAACTGCCAGGTCGTCTTTCGATCGGGCGTACTCGTTGATGACAATAGGAATTGGAGAGATGCCCAGGCTGGTTTCCAGGTTTCTGTAATCGTCGTAGCGGTCATACCATCCAGGGAAGAAATTGTCCTGCAATTCATGCCAGCTCAATTCGTCCGGCAGGACATTGTTGTCGCGCGCGAATACCAGGAAGTTGCGGTAGGTGTCGTGTCGGTAGTTGTAGTAATTCGGGCCCACGATTTTGGCCTTGGGATCAATCGCGCGGATGACTCGGTAGACTCTTTTCCAATCACTCAAGAATCGCTGAAACGAAGCGCCGGAGTAGCCGTACCAGTTGTTGTCCGGCTCGTTGAACGGTACATAGGAAAACAGTGCGTGATTGGGATCGTCGACTGCTTTCCGGACGATGATCTCCACCTTCTGCACATAGTCTTCGATGCCGGGGTCGTTGTAGGGCCAATCGGGATAAATGTCCTGGAGATACATCTGTATTTCTTTGCCGTTCGCTCGCTTGTACGACGGTGCTACATGCATTGCATCCCCTGCGGGATGCTGCTGTCCGTCGGGGGGCTTCTGAGCGGAAACCTGGGGTTTCAGCGGGGCCATCATGTTATCGGTCGGAATCCCATCTTCCGCCTGACCGTACAGCCACCCCGATGCGCCATAACTGATAGCGCCAGTATTAGAGGCAAGATTCACAACCAGCGTTGACTGGGACGCCGAGCCCAAGCACGAAAGCAAGAGTATTGCGAACACGTGACGCGAATAGGCAGTGCAGCGGGAGGACGCTTTGCACATCTGGATGAGCGGGCGTGCGCTCTGTTGACTCGGATCTTCGAAGAGCCTTAGCTGTATCAAAGTTAAATTTCCTCGTAAGGTGAGTTCGTAGCAGGAAACTGGCTCGGTATTCGTTCCACCCAAACAGTCCAATGTGGGGCCGAATCAGCGACCTACACCTCCAACCAGAGAACTCAACCAGCGTCTTCGACCCTCGACTCTGGAAAACACCGACGCAGGCTTGGTTTGTCAGCGCGGCGAAAGATGCTCGTCAAGATTGCACTTGATGGAGATTATCGCCTGGTTGCCGACTCCACAGATTCTCTGGTTCCCTTTCCATCTCGTCCTGGTATGTCTACGAGTCTGATCTTCACCTTGAATGCTCCAGGCACCGGTTCTTCAGACGCGACGTAGAGGTACCCGCCGCCACAACCGGAATACATGGCGCCTGCATACCTGCTCTGGTAAAAGACCAGCAAGCCAAGTAGGTCCACTGTAACGAGGGGATGCGAGACGGTATGAGGCAGAAGAGCCTCCCAGCACTTCATGCTTTCGTTCAAAGAGGCGCCGAGCTTTTCAATGTCCTTCGCAATGATTGCATCGAAGCATGTCTTCCCGGATTCGCTCAGCCGACGCACCCATTCGGCGTTCAAATGTTGCTCTCCGAGAGGACTGTAGCCATCCTGCCGCTGTGTAACCGGAAGGACATAGAGAACCTCCTCCAGCCAGCGGCCGACGTCAGGATCATTGCAGGATTCGAAGCGAGCGGGAAACAACCCTCCTTCAAACTCATAGTCGTAGTCTAGGCGGCTGACACCCGGCAGTATCAGCCCGGCCATGTCCTGAGAACCCGACGGCCTTGCGTTTCCATTGTTCTCAGCCTCGTATAGTTCCCGCACCAATTCCATTGGATCCCTGTTCGGCAGAACACCGTTCCAGAGTTTTTCAGCAACTCTCCGCGTGCTGGTCGCCATCCCGGCCCGCTCCATGAAACGGCAAGTAGGCTCCAATCCGACGACCACCATGGAACCCGGCGGGGTGGAGTTGAGCTTGGACAAGAACGGCTGATCAATCCAACCGCCAGCCAATGCCATCCGGTATGGGAGCCTTCCGATCGCTTCGGTCACCTCGGCCAGCCTTTCCAAGACCATTGTCGTCGCCCCTTTTTTGCTCAGCTCAACCCATTCAAACTGAGCATCCACTTCCGGTTCATCTCCAAAACCACAGCTATGCCGACTCTAAAATTATGTTGGCGTACTTTATGGTGTCGCCGGTACGGATCAAGCCGCTCACCATGGGGACGCGCTGCTTGAGTCGATGGTGAGGCTCAAGAATCACCGGGATGTCTCCGAAACACTGCTCGAAGCTGCGCACCGTGCTCAAATCGTTGATCTGGCGAAATTCTTCCGCCATCACGATCTTTCCGATTACAAAATTCGCTCGGACCGCTTTGAAAACATCTAAAACACGCGGGACATCGTCGACGAGAGAAATATCGACGGTCTCGATTTGCGGCCAGCTCGGAAAACCTCGGTCCGCGATAACCAGCGTGTTGGTGTGACGGACACGACTCAACAGCGAATTGATCGCGGGGTTCAGAATTCCACTTTTCAGCACAATCACCGTCCCGGCAAGGACTCGCTCCAGCGTTTACCTGCCGCGTCTTTCAACAATCGACCGCAGAAGTCTGAGCTTGGGCCTGTTCCCAATTGTCATGAGGCGCTGCAGTTGATCGAATCCTCGAACGTCTTTCATGGAACCGGGATTGCTCAAGCCGAAGTGCTATTTCAGAAGAACTGTATCGATCTGCGGCGAGGAAACGTCTCTTTTGCTCATCTGTCGCGGACTCGACATCCAACAGCCATAACCAGTCTCGGAATCTCAGGTGTTCCGCTACTGCTGGAAACACGCGTGCGTTCCACAGCGTCCGGTCGCGCCCCGGCACCTCGGATGACCAGATATCGGACGCGACCGCACCCACTGCCGCCAGCCAACTCTGTAGAGGCATGCCACAAAATGTGCCGCCCTCTTCCGCGGAGGATTTGAACGAATCGTCGATGCCGTAATAACGTAGAAACCAGACTTCCTCGCCTTCGCGACTGAGGCCTGATGACATATCTAAGCAGGCACCTTGGTTGAGCATGAGTGGTTCCACAATGTCGAGCCCGACGACTGCATTGAATCCTCCGAGGGATAATGCGTTGCCCACTGAACAGCCCTCAATCCACAGGTGATCCCCAGTGATTTCACAGTGAATGTCGCTGTTCAGAACCAAATTGGGCGTGTCAGACCTGCCTGAGTCTTCCGCAAGCAGAGCGACTCCGCTCGTAATCAACTGACGAGTCGTGCCGAAGTGCAGAAACCTACAACGCGGCAATATGTCGAGATTCAACGGGATCTGGCGCAGGCAACCAAACCAGTCAGCGAGGAGCGGGCGACCAACAGTTGAACCGCCTGTTCGCACGCTTTCAAGGTAGTGTTCGAGAGTCGTCTCTGTCCCAAGCGCACAACAAATCTCCCGGTACAGGTCAATGCCGTTGGAAAAAAGCGCATCGCGCGCCTCGGATTTCCAAACCAGCACAGGTCTTCCGTCGTCCCGCCAACCGGGTGCAAAGAAGGTACGCATCATCTGAATAGCAGCGCTGGCGTCAAAACTCATCACGCCAAGATCGAGTACTGAATCCCCGGCCTCATTCACGGCGCCGGCGGCGACTTGCGTGTCACGCGACGGCTTTTGCAGGAACCGTCGCACCGAGCCATCCTCCTCGGCGCAAAACACGCCGTGATGCGCTGCCTCATCCGCTGAGGCAAAGGATCCCAGAGCGGTGATGCCCGGTCGGCCAAACTCTACGACCGAAGCATCGAACAGAATCAGAGCATCACCCGAAGCAATTACGACCTGCCCCTGGCGCGCTTCCGGAAGAGAGAGAAATGCCGGCACGAGCCGATCAAACAATGTAGTAGCAACTGAGGATTGGCCTTGGGCAGGGACAGGAACAAACATCTTGCCGCAATGAGAATACGCCGGGAGACGGCGCGAGTCTCCGCCAGCGTGGACGATCAAAATACGGAGACCACGCAAAATCGTCTCGGCTTCCGCGAAACTTCCGGGACCAACGCTCGGTCGCTCGCGACGCAAGATGCTGTCAAGGCAATGAAGAGTGCTGCCCCCGCTGCCAATCCGCCTGGCATCCATATCGGGAACTACCAGAAAATTGCGGACCTGTGGAATTTCGCCAGCGATCTGGCGCTGTCGAATCTGAGTGTCATAAGCCTTGGCTTGCTGATCATTCGCGGCGCTAACAATCAGATAGTCCCACGTTTTCGTCATCTTCTCCATATAAGTGACGCCCTGGCCCGGACCCTAAGATGATGTTGCGGCGAATTCCCTGACCACTCCCGCCGCACCCTTTTCGCGCGCAAGGTACTGATCGTAGATCCAGGCATAGGTCTTTTCCAAACCAGCTTGCAGAGTGATGCTGGGTTCCCAATTGAGGTATTTCTCAATCAGCGTATTGTCGCTGTTGCGCCCGTTCACTCCCTGCGGCGCCTCGAGATCGTATTTGCGATCCAGATGGATGCCGGCGATCCCTTCAACAAGATCGACCAACTGGTTGATGCTGACGGCCTCGCTCGAACCGAGGTTGATCGGCTCCAGGATGTTCGAATTCATGATCTTCTCTATGCCCGTCACACAATCGTCGATGTACATAAAACTGCGGGTCTGATGTCCTGTGCCCCAGATTTCGATTTCGTGCTTACCCGTCAGCTTTGCTTCAATAACTTTCCGGCAGATAGCAGCCGGAGCTTTTTCGCGCCCGCCGAACCACGTCCCCCATGGGCCGTATACGTTGTGAAAGCGGGCCACTCGAGTGTAGAGCTTGTAGTCTTCGCGGAAATGGCGGCACATGCGCTCGGAAAACAGCTTTTCCCATCCGTATCCGTCTTCGGCGAGCGCCGGATAGGCATCTTCCTCTTTCAGTGACGGCGCTTCAAAGCTCTTTTGCTTGTCGCCGTTGTAAACGCAAGCCGACGATGAATAGAAATATCGCGCCACGCCATATTTCACGGCCGCTTGCAGCATGTGGGTGTTAATCAGTACGGAGAGCATGCAGAGGGCCTTGTTTTTTTCGATGAATCCCATGCCCCCCATGTTCGCGGCCAGATTGTAGATCTCGTGTGCATCGCGAGCCGCGACCTCGCAGTTCTGCATCTCATTTAGATCGAGGGACAGATTCTCGACATCGCCAAAGCGCTGATACCAATGATCGAACGGTTTGATATCCACAGCGCGAATACGTTTGTAGCCCTGCTGCCGGAGCGAAGACACCAGGGCTCCGGCAATGAAACCGCCGGCACCGGTTACTACAACTAAATCGTCATGAGACATGGTGAATCTCCCAACAAATAAAGTTAACCGTTACTGTAACGATTTCTATCAACCCTGTCAAGCCTACTAACTCCCCTACTAACTCCCCTTGTTTTCTTTGGCTTCGCAGACCGCCAGCTACTGGTCAAGGAGTGGCCTCTGGGCATTGCGCGGCCCCGGCCGTTTGGGGCACGGGTCGATCGAATACCGAGACAAATTGCTCAATGCCAATCGCAGAGTCTGCGGGTTGGGAGGTTTCCTGTGCGCGCGCTTGCTGGTACAACTGCATCTCCCGTGCCGCCAGTTCCACGCGTCCGGTGTGCCGGTACACGCCCGCCAAGCGGTAGTGCGCTTCCTTGAGCTCTGGCGCCAAGAGAATCGCGGCCTCGAATTCGTGCGCGGCGCTGTCGAAGTCACCGCGTCTTTCGTACAGGACCCCGAGTTGTAGATGGGCACCGGCAAGGCCCGGATCGAAGGCTATCGCTCGCTTCAGCAATGACTCGACGCTGACGGTATCGCCGGCGCCGGAATCAGGTCCATTGAGCAGGCTGAGTGCATAAAAGTAGCAAGCCTTCGCATTGTTCGGCGCAAGATCCAGAAAACGCTTGAGGCTGCTACGAACTCTTTCACTCTCTGACGGGGAAGCCTTGGAAGCGCTTGCGATGAACGAGTATGGTCGCGGGTCTGAGGAGTATAGATCCGAAGCCCGCAAGAAAAAAGAGAGCCCTTCGGAGGTGTGCCCCTGCAAGAACTCAGCGGTACCTGAACCTATCAGCAACGTAATCGACTGTGGATAGCGTGTCAGTCCCGCCGTGAAAGCACCGGCGGCATCTGCTGGAAGCCCCGCGAGAATCAGTTCGTAGCCAACGCCGAAGAGGTTCTCCTCGCTGGGCTCGCTATTTGCTGCAAGCTGATACTGCTGGGAGGCCTGCCGAAACATACCAGAGCCTTCATAGGCGCGAGCGAGCAGCCGGTGAGTTTCTGGCGTCCGTTGGTTTTCAGGCAACGTCTCTAATAGCTCGCGGGCGGTAGCAAATTGTCCGCTTTTCATCCACGCGAAGGCGAGATCACGCGCAGCAAGGTAGTCGGAGGGGTCGATCTGGCGGGCTCGTTGGAAAAAAGGAACAGCTTTCCCCGCTTGATTGTGAGCAATATAAAACTCGCCAAGCCGCCGATTCGCTGCTCCCTGACTTGGGTTGGCCGCAACAGCTGTCCTCAATTCCGGTTCCAGACCGCACGGCCATTGATTGGCTGCTGATGCGCCAACGCCGTTATCGGCGCGCTTGATGTCTGCGATTCCCTCAATCAGGCCAGACGCCGCGGCCCCGTTTGCGGCAGCGGAATATCCTCCCGAGTCAATCAGGCCTCGGACACCTGCCGCCTCGAACTTAGGCGGCGGATGCGAACCTGCCGGTGGCTTGGACTCGACTGTGGATGGCATTGGGCCGAGCTTGAAATCGACTTCGACTGAGGACGACGCCACAGACACCTCGGCAACCGCTGATGCTGGCGCGACAAATCCGCTCTTCTCCGCGATAAGGCGAAACCTGCAAGGCCGAAGCCCCGAGAAGCGATACTGCCCTTCCCCACTGCTTATTGTGTGCATGCTGATCAAAGGAGGTAGATCGCAGGTGAGAGTAACTTTCGCTCCAGCTACCGGCTTGCTTTCCAGATCTCGTACGGTCCCGGAGATGATGCCGACATCGTCGCTAGCCGCGCAAAACCCTGCCAGCAAAGTCACAGCAAACAGACATGAAGCATGCAGCGGCAGCAGTCTCATCCGGGCCCCATTTTCTCCAATGCGCTGCGCACATCCGCATTATCCGGGTGCTGCGCTAGAAATTCTTCCAGCAGCGCTCGCGCTTTTGCAGACTGGCCGGCGCGGTTGTAAATGATCGCTGAGTTGATGTAGGGACGATCAAAGTCCGGAGACAGCTTTCGGCATTCCTCGAAGCGAGCAAGCGCCTCCTGGGTTCTCCCCATGCCCAGTAGAACAGCACCGAGATTATTGATGGCATCTGTGTTGTCCGGCCGAAGCCGCACTGCGGTCTCGAGTTCCTCAAGAGCGCGCGCTGTATTGTTCTGACCGACCAGAGCCATGGCCAATCCGAGATGGAGGTCGGAATTGTTGGGCGAGCGCGCGAGCAGTTCCTCCAACGCCTTCTGGGCATCGGCCGGCCGGGCCTGAAACTGGTAGATGCGGACCATGTTCTGCACCGCGAGGAGATAATTGGGATTGGCGAGAGCGGCCTTCCGAAACTCCTCCAGCGCCTCATCGTATTTCTCCTCCTCGCCCGAAATCATGCCCAGGTTGTTCCAAGCGTCGGCGTCCTGAGGATTCAAACGAACAGCTTCGCTTAAGCACTTGCGCCCTTCCGCATACAACTTCTTGTTCAAGTAAATAGTGCCCAGGTTGAACCAGGCACCCGCGTGAGCCGGGTCCGCATCGACAACTCTCTGGAAAGCAGCTTGGGCCTCGTCAATGTAGCCATACTCTACAAAGGCGATCCCGTAGGTGAAGTAGTCGCGGTTCATGGGGTTCCCGTAGTAGGGACCGGGGAACGGAAGGGCACGTGCGAGCCGCTGCTCTGGAGTTGCTGGGGCGGACTTCCAATCGTCCACCACAACCTTCGCAGATACGATGCCCTGGTAGACTTTGATGATGGCTCCGCTCTTGTCAATCAGGAATGACGCCGGAAGAGTCATATCGCGGCGCCGGTCGAAAAGGTAGCGACATTGAATGTTCCACGCACTGGCAGTGCGGTCATCCCCCATGAGAATCGGTAGTCCGATGCGCTCATATCGGACGTAGTCTTCGATGGCAGTTCGGTCAGGGCCGGAATTGAGTGCAACGAGAAGCACCGACAGTCCCGCAGAGGAAAGTTCAGCGGAGGCCTTCTGCCACTGCTCAAATTGCTTTCGGCCATCGCCGCAGTCAAGACGGAAAAAGCTAAGCAGGACGGGCTGGCCTCGCAGGGCGCTCAGCCTGCGGGTTTCCCCTTTTATGTCTGGCAGATTGACCTCCGGTCCAAACAGAGGCGCGATCAGCCACGTGCCCACCGTCGTGGCTGGCGGCAAAGCGTCAGCTTTCGACGCGGACACTGCGTCATACGATCGAACTGGCTGGTACGCAGTAGCCTTAAATTCCTGCCGGCCCTCCTCAATTTCCACGCGATGGTTTACCGGAAGGTTGTCATACCGCTCCACCGTTCCGCCAGGCCAGCGGACCGACACAGAAACTGCTGACGACGATTCGCCTACACCGAAAAACAATTCCTTGGTGTGCTGCGACGCGAACCCGGAGCCGGCTGCAAGGAACTTGGTCTGCCGCAGCCCACCGGCTTCGATCGTTACGGTTGCGCCTATCGCGTCGCGGTTGCTGGTGCGGCCCGTCAACCGGAAAGCGATCGAGTTACCCAGACCAACGAGGTCGTTATGCAGGATTCTCAACTGGGGCCCGGTGCGGTTCTTTAGGACGAATTCCATTCGCCCATCGTGATCGAAATCGCTCAACGCGTAGGCGCGGCTGTCATCGCGGAAGTCGAGCCCAAGCACGCCGGACACGTCGGAGAAACATCCGTCATGATTGTTGGCAAAAAATACGTTCCTCTCGTAGCCACTCCAGCTGTAATCCGACCGAACCAGCTCATTAATCGCGTTCCAAGCCATTTCATAATCCTGAGAGGCTCCGGTGGGCGACGCCGAACGCTGGGCCACCTGCCGCCAGAAGAAACTCTGCAGATCATAGTGGTTGGGACCAGATACGAAACCGTTGGCCACGTACAGGTCAGCATAACCATCGTTGTCAAAATCCCACGAAGCACAGGACCACGACCAGCGGCCCATGGCGGCGCCGGCTTCGCTCGTCTTGTCCTCGAAGCTACCCTTACCAGTATTTCGATATAGCGAATTCCCAGCGTTGTGCTTTCGATAAAGTGCGCGCACGGCTGGATCGACACCCGCTAGGAATTGATCGTCCGCCGTGATCCTTTTGCCTTCCATCAACCACATGTTGGCGACGTAAACATCCTGCAGCCCGTCGTTGTCGTAGTCGAGCCAGCAAGTACTCATGCCGGGCCCGTAATCCTCCACGCCGAGTTTGTCCGCAACGTCGGTAAACGTGCCGTCACCGTTGCTGCGGTAGAGGTTCTTCCGTCCAAAATCATTCGCGACGTAAAGGTCTGGCCAGCCGTTATTGTCGTAATCGCACCAGGCGGCGGCGAAACTGAAGCGGTTATTGTTCTGGTCGAGGCCGCTCGATACCGTTACGTCCTGGAAGGTGCCGTCGCCCCGGTTGCGAAACAGAAAATTCGGCGGTCCGTTCTGTGCGTCGTAGTAAGGCGCGGGGAACTGATACTGGTTCAACCCCTGGTAGTAGCTGTAAACGCAGAAATAAACATCCAGGAAACCATCGCGGTCGTAGTCGGCCACGGCCACGCTGGTGAAAGTCCCCTGTGGAGGCCGCTCAAAGTGGAATGCGTCTGGCCGCGTTTCAAAGCGTCCGTTGCCCTGATTGACAAAGAAAAGCGGTCCGCCCGTGCGAACCACCAGCAGGTCCTGCTTCCCTCGGTTCAGAAAATCGGCAAACAGAGCTGAAGCCGTGCCATCGAGGATTCCGGTTCCCGAGCCTTCTGTGATGTCTTCAAAAGTTCCGTCACCGCGATTCCGATAAAGGCGGTTCGGAAGGCCGGAAGGCTGGCATACATAGAAGCTGTCGAATCCGCTGCCATCAATGTCGCCCACCGCGATGCCGTGGTTGCCATAGACGTCGATGCCGCTGACGCTATCGAGAGAGGTCCGCCAGTAGTCGATACCTGGCAGGAGCTGAGCCATTCCTGGGGAATCGGGCGCAATACAGCTGGCAGTGACTTCAGTAAACCCCGGACCAATCAGGCGGCTCCGCACCTCGGCGTTGGCCACCCAGCGCTCCACAATCCAGCGCCGCTGTTCATCGCGAATCCACGAGAGCTCCCAGGAGCCGACCCTCTGCTCCCGCGTGCCATCCGCAGCCGTGCCAACCAGGTCGCAACGAAGTACCGTATACACCCGCAACGGAGACTCGCTCACGAAACGAACTCCGTAGATCTCCAGCTCTGCGACATGAAGCGCAGCCAGCGGTACGAGGTATGCGGCCCAGCTCTCAAGAAACTTTTCGCGGCCGCCGACCTCCGGGCCCCGGAAGATACGCCGCTCGATGCGGAGCGGTCCGGTGGTGCGAAGCGGTATCGTCTCCGAGGGTTGCAGCGATGAAGCCGAGAGACCGGCGGACAGATTGTCGCCGAGAATCACTTTCGGGTCGTGAAGCGTTCGGCAGAGCGAGGCGCTCCAACCAGTAAGGACCTTCGTGATTTCCTCGGCATACTGTTCAGACGGGAAATCGTCTGATGCGGGATCAAGCTTGGCGATGAACCGTTCGAGCGGAGGAGGGTAGGCTGTTCGCGAGGCGGCAAGACAAACCGGAGAGACGAGGGCCTGCGGCGTGGGCCCTGACCCGAACAACATCCAGCTGCGTGGGCGAGCCGCTTGCAGTGCCACAAAAATTCCACCCGCCCGCAGAAACATGCGTCTGGAAAGTGATGACGGGAAATCGAGTTTTGAGGGATCACCGGCAGGAAAGCGATCCGTCGTCATACCTGGTTCGCTCTGGTGGCGATTGCGTTCACTCACGAGTCAGGGGCCACGAGTCGGCTTGAAGGGCGCTTGCTTACTTTTTGCTCGTCGCTTATACATGAAACGATACAGTAAACGCTATTAACTGGCAATATCGTGACCCTGGCAAAAATGGCCGTGGCGAAAGCGAATCCATTCCGCGGGGCGGTGACGACACCCTATTCGGCCGCCGCTAGCTTCGTCCGCGTCACGAGGCCACGAATTTGCCTCATCGGGATCCTGATTTTGGCGGGTACATCGACTGTGATCGGTGCTCCCAAAACCGGATCGCCCCCCATCAAGTTTTCTCCGGCACCCATCTCCTTTCATCTCGAGACAGACGAAACCGCCACTCGCCACGTTCCAGCCACGATGGCGGGTGGAGTTGCCGTCTTCGACTTCAACAAGGATGGCCGCCCAGATATTTTCTTCACCAACGGAGCCAACCTCGAAACCCTGCACAAAGACGACTCAAAATATAGCAATCGTCTCTTCCGAAATGACGGCAACGGAGTGTTTGTGGACGTGACCGAAAAGGCGGGCCTTGCCGGGAGTGGCTACGACAACGGCGTGGCAGTCGGCGACTACGACAATGATGGCTATCCCGATCTTTTCGTTGCCGGCGTACACCGCAATACTCTCTATCACAACAATCGGGACGGCACTTTCACCGATGTCACGGCGAAGGCGGGGCTGGACCATCCTGACGCGCAATACGGGCCGCTGTGGTCGATTGCCGCGGTCTGGGTAGACGTGAATGGTGACGGCCTTTTGGATCTTTTTGTAGTCAACTATCTGCAGTGGGATTATGCAAAGGAACCGATCTGCCGGTATCGCGAGCAGTCTGACTATTGCCATCCCAGCTTCTATAAGGGTCTGCCTAACCAGTTGTTCCTGAACCAGGGCGATGGCACGTTCAAAGACGTTTCCGCGGACTGGGGCATTCGCTCCCATGTGGGAAAAGGAATGGGCGTAGCCATGGCGGACTACGATTTGGACGGAAGGCCTGACCTATACGTGACCAACGATGGGTACTACAACTTCCTGTTCCACAATGGCGGAGGAAAGTTCGACGAAGTCGCTCTCCAGACCGGCTCCGCTCTCACCGAAGACGGGAACTTCATTTCCGGGATGGGCCTGGATTTTCGCGACATTGACAATGATGGTTACCCGGATATCGCCTTCGCGGCGCTGAACAATCAGACCTTCCCCATTTTCCGCAATGAACATGGAAAGGAATTCAGCGAAATCACGACGGCAATCGGAATGCGGGAAGCCAGTCTGCAGCACTCTGGCTTTGGCCTGGCGCTGTACGATTTTGACAACGACGGGTGGAAGGACATTTTCGTATCCGGCGGCCATGTGCTGTCACTGATGACGTTGGGAGCGGATGTCGATCAGCACAACCTTGTGTTTCGGAACCCGGGCTCGACCGGAAAGTGGCGTGCTTTGATCGACGAGGCTGGACTGGACGCCGTTGCTCCGGCTCGGCATCGCGGCTGCGCTTTCGGCGACTTCGACGGCGATGGCCGCATCGATGTTGTCGTGACCGCTCTAGGCAGGGACGCGGAAATCTGGATGAATCGTAGCGAGCCGGCCGGCCACTGGTTGGACGTAGCACTCGAAGGCACGCGCAGCAATCGCGACGGCATCGGCGCCCGCATCAAAATCGTCACAAAAGCCGGTCCGCAGTACAACCACATGACGACGAGCGTGGGGTATGGATCGTCCAGCGATGGGCCGGTTCATTTTGGGCTTGGAGCCGACGCTCGCGCCGAGTCGGTCGAGATCGTCTGGCCTTCCGGAATCGTACAGTCCCTGCAGGATGTGGCGGCCGACCAGGTGCTCACCGTCAAAGAACCCGTGCGTTAAGGGACGGGTTTGGGAACAGTCGGATGTTGGACCGCAGTCAATCGATCAACCACCAGTCTTTCTTTGGCGCCATCTTCCGCACGGTGGAGGCGGTAGTAGAGCGCAGCCAACTCTACGTGCGGTTGCAGCCAATTGGGGCTCTCATGGACCACGGTCTGCAGTTCGCGAAGGGCGACATCCAGGTGTCCTTCCGTCCTGGCAACCAAGGCCAGTTTGTAGCGAGCTTGTACCGCTGAGGGCCGTAATTGCAGGGCGCGCTGCAGGTGGAGACTGGCCGCCGCCATGTCCCGATTGAAATAGAAGATCGAACCAAGATAGAAGTGCGCGTTGAAGTCGTTGGGGTCAGTCTGCAGTGCTTGCTTTAGTGCTGCCTCGGCACCGGTGAAGTCTCCGGTGTGTTCCAGAATCATTCCGTTAAGAGTTTGCAGTCCCGCGAGGTTTGGATTCAGCCGCATGGCCGCGTCGGCATCGCGCCGCGCAAGGTCGTACTGGTCAAGATCGAGCCGGGTCTCCCCGGCCAGCAGATAGGCGTCGGCATCAGCGGCCTTGTCCGCCGCCTTCTCTACCTTTTGGACGCCTTCCGGCTGGCGTCCAGAGTGAATCAGCGCGGACCCCAGCAGCCACGCCAGATCGAGATCGTCCGGCTGCACCGCCTCAAGAGGCGACAAAAGCGCGACAGCTTCGGCGTAACGCTCCAGCTGAACATAGCAATCGGCCAGTAGCATTGCGGATTGTGGATCGCTGGGTTCACTTCTGTGCAGTATCTCTAATTCCCGCACGGCGCGCCGCAGATCGCCCTTCTCCTGGTAGACCAGCGCCAGATTGAGCCGGGCCGGCCGGTTCGCAGAGTCTGACGCCAGCACCGCACGATATTGTTCGATGGCTTCATCGTAGCGCTTGAGATGAGCCAGAGTGGCACCCAGGTTGACCCGCACAACTGCGGCGTTAGGGTGGGTTCGAAGCAGTTCGCGGTACTTGACCACGGCGACCGCGTCGTCGCCACGCTGTTGCGCCGCCACCGCTTCCTGGAAAGACCGCTCGGAATTGGAAGTCTGGGCCAGAAGTGAGCACGCCCACAGAAGCATGGCGGAGGTAGGAAACAGTTTGACCTTCCGTGCGGAAAAGAGCACAGAAAACCGTAGCAGAGTCTGGTGGCCGTCGGCCAGTATTGCAACCACGTTCATGGGCGGCGCTGGGCAGCGAGAATGCTTCTCAATCAGTTCGACAGAAATCGCGTCGTTGCCCCTTTACGGGATCAGGTCTGGCCGGCACACGGGGGACGACCCGTTGGGGAGGGCGGTTCCTGTTTCTAAAAGTCTCCAGCGGGCCACGGTGGGAAGCCCGCTGGAGAGTCCACGGTTGTGCACTTCGGACAAAACTAGAACAGTAACTTGGCACCAAACTGGATAACCCGGTTTGCCCCTGGTCCGGAGACGGTACTGGTAATGGTGTTAAAGCTCGACGATCCAAATGAGTTGTTTGGATTGCCCAGGTTCGGATGGTTGAAGATGTTGAAGAACTCGCACCGGAATTGCAACGTGAATCTTTCGGTGAATGGAAAGTTGCGGAACACCGAGAAATCGACGTTCTTATAGTCCGGGCCGCGCAGAGAGTTGATTCCCGCGTTGCCGAAGGTACCAGAGGCCGGCAACACGAACGCCGCCGTGTTGAACCACTCGTTGAGTTGATGAGGCGCACCCACATTGGGATTGCTCACATAACTGGCACGCTGGAGTCCGCCACCCTGGTTCGCGACATCGCCTGCATTGGTTTGCGGGTTGATCACCTGTCCACTGCGGGCCGCAATAATGGCATTAATCTGCCAGTTGCCCACAATGGCGGAGGCGAAACCACTTGTAACGTAGCGCTGCCCCTTGCCGAACGGCAGTTGGTAAGTTCCGTTGAAGGTAAAGATCAACGGAATACTCAACATCGACGGCCCATAGTCTCCCCTCGGGTTCAATGGGTTCTGGATGCACAAATTAAACTGCTCGCCATTGCAACTGGCGAAGGCGTTGTCCATGCCCCAGGTGAAGGCGGCATTGTAGGCAAATCCGTTGGCAAACGCTCGCGTCAACTTCACCTGCAAGCTGTTGTACCGCGCGGTACCGCCACTCATCAGATCGGTACCTACGCCGCCAAAAATCTGGTCCGGAGATTTAGCGGATGTATAGGGAGTGGTTGAAGGTAGAGCCAAGTTATAGGGGAAGTTGTACGTCCTCTGCGCAGTCTGGGAGCCGACATAAGCCATCGACAGGTTTCCGACCCGGCCCATGTCTTGCTCTACTTCGACGTTCCACTGCCAGGAAACCGCTGGCTTCCACCTAACGTCCTGGAAGCCCAGCCCACCAGCGGGAAGTGGGGTTGGGGGCAATACGGCTGGCCCATAGAATGGGTTCTGCCCCGTAACCGGTGTGCCGTCAGGTTTCAAGGTAATACCCGCAACGTTCACGGGTTGCGTGGCAGCCTGCTGAGCAATCCCGGAAGGCCACGCTCCGCGGTTATTTTGCGCGACCTGCATGGGAAGTCCCCAAACATCGTACGTGCTTCCCGCGCCAGCCCGCACGACCGTCCCGGAATGTAGTTGGTACGCGAGGCCCAATCGAGGTTGGAAGTAATAGTACTGCGCCGGAGCGATGCTGCGCCGCGATAAAACCACCACGTTTGGAGGTAGCGGTCCGGAAGGCAGATCCACATCACCTTGCACAATAGAATACTGGCGGTTATAGATGTCATAGGTCGCCAGGCGGTTGTCGGCTTCCGTCGTTGGGCTATAGAAGTCCCAGCGAAGGCCATAACTCAGCGTGAGTTTCTGCGTTAGCCTCCAGGAATCCTGCGCGAACACGCCAATCGTATTCTGGCGCAGGTTCACGCCGCTATTGCCAAGATTTCGGGTGGCATCAATCGGGAGGCTCAACAACATGCTGGCCACCGGATCGCCGCCCCCGCCCAGATCGGTTGCAGTGGCATTGTAGGTCGGGCATTGTGCCTTAGCTGCCGGATTGGTGGCCGCGAACTGGCAGGCGGCATTCCAACTGCCCTTGTTGGAAAAGTCCATATTGTTTCCGTTCCAGTTGGTGTACATCCAGGTCCGATAGAAGGACGCTCCGAACTTCATGCTGTGTTTGCCGGAGACCTTGGAAACTGCTCCCGCAAACTGCAGCGTGTTCATAGGGCCGATGGGACCCGCACCGTTCCAGAATCCGCTATAGCTGCCACCGTTCAAGTTGAATCCGGGCACCAGCACGACCGTCGTATCGCCCGGCTTGGGGTTGAAACCGGCGCCCAGCCCCGCGGCCGCGAAGAGGGCAGCTTGGTCCACCGGCATTTCAATTCCCTGTGGAATATTCAGGTTGTTCCACGCAACCGTGATCTGGCTAATCAAGCTTGGGCTGTAAGTGTGCACCCAGTTCCCGCCGAGGTTCTTGCCGTTGAAACCGGTGACGAATGTGTTTGCCAAACTGCTGGCCGACGAAAGGGTGGCATCATTCTGGCTGTACCGGCCATTGATGCTGTCTTTCGTCCCAGGGATGTAATCGACGCGAATTGAACCCTGATCTCCGGTTGTGCGGTTTCCGTTCGTGGAATAGTAATTATTGGTGTTGGCCGCTGTCGGAGTGAAATTTGGCAAGGGATAAACGCCGTTCAGATAGGCTTGCATTCCTGCGTTCACAGGTATCTTGTTGCCCGGGAATGGAGACTGCTGAAAGGTCACGGGGTTAAAGGTACTGGGATCATAGATCGTGGGAAAAGGAGTTACGCCGTTCGGCTCCAGTCCACTGAAGTCGCCGTTGCGTTCAGCCACGGTTGGAACCGTATAGAAGGCTGGCAGGGGCTGCACCTGACGGCCACCCTCGTAGTTCGCGAAGAAGAAAAGCTTGTTCTTGATGATGTGTCCGCCAAACGAGGCCCCGAATTGATTCTGGTGGTAGGCGAGCTTGGTGGGAGCAAACTTGTTTTGTGCGTCGAGCACATTATTGCGGAAGAACTCGAACACCGAACCGTGGTAGGTGTTCGTTCCCGACAGGCTCACCACGCTCACGATGGCCCCTGTCGCTTGCCCGTATTCAGCCTGGTCCGTGTGCGACTGCAACTTGAATTCTTGAATGTCATCAATCGATGGGCTAAAGGAGAACCCACCGAAGAACGGGTTTGACGCGATCATGCCGTCAAGGAAGAACAGGTTGCTGCGGTTTGTCTGTCCATTGACCGCCGGACTCGCCGCGCCTGCGCCGAAATTTGGGGCCTTGCCGGCGTTCTGCGAATTGTCGATCGGCACCGTGCCCGGGGTTAGCTGCAAGAGCTGCGAGAACTGCCGGCCATTGAGCGGAAGATCGACGACCTGTTCCCTGGGAAGAACAAAACCGAGAGTCGTGTCATAGGTCTCAATAGCGGAAACCGAGGAAGGGACCTCGACCGTCTCACTTATATTGCCCAGCTTCAAGGAGAGATTCAGCGTCGCAACCTGTCCAACTTCTAGCGTGATATTTGCCTGCCTGGCCTTGCTGAATCCCGCTTTTGAGACGCTTATCTCGTAACTTCCAGGCTGTATAGAGGGAATCAGATACTCGCCTGTGCCGCCCGTCACGCTGCTCCGAACCGTACCTGTGCCTAAACTTTGCAGGGCGACTTCAGCGCCCGAGATTACCGCCCCGCTGGGATCGCTGATGACCCCTTGCAGGGTCGCCGTACTGACCTGTGCGGATAGCCGAACCGGACCTAGCGCCAGCAACCCGGCGATGGCCAAGGCTGCTGCCACGATGGCCAAGCTGCGAGCCGTCCCCGATGACAGGCGGGGAACAACTCCGAACAGATGTAGCAACTGACTGACTTCTGTTTCCTGTGTATCTTGCAACATGGCAACGCACCTCGACATGGAGTGACGGCCGGCCTTACCGGAATGCTTGTATGTTCGTTTACTGTAACGATTACTTAAACCCAACGGAGGTATCAATACTAGAACGGCGGGAGCCTTGTCAAGATAAATCGTAGTATTTAGCGATTACTCGATTGTCGGGGTGGGTGTCCCCCTCCTTGACCACTCGACTGGCTCTGAACTCATGCGTCATGGTGGTATTGTTTCGCCACCCGCTGCCATGCTCAGGGTGGACACCATCCAAATCCGCAGCTCGAGGCTTGTGAATTGGCGGGAAGCGCAGCGGCGCGGGTCGGCTGCGACTCCCTCTCAATGACTTGGCAAAGCTGGGGTTGCCAAGGCGCGGGTGGCGCGATCCAGGGCAGCCCGCGCCTCCGCAGAATCGGGCCGGTAGACTAAGGCGATTCGATACTCCTCTGCCGCCTCTTTAGCGTGGCCCTTCTCGAAGAGAATATTGCCCATGGCGACGTGTGCTTCCGCGTCTCCAGGTACGACCCGAATGATTTTGAGGTATTCGAGGATCGCCCGATCATAATCGCCGAGACGCTCGTACGCGTTGGCGAGCTTGCGACGGGCCTCGATCGAATCCGGCTGCAACGCTAGCGATCGCAGCAGTTCGCCGACGGCGCCCATGAAGTCACCCCGTGCGCTGAGTTCCACAGCAAACGCGAGGTGGTCCGGGACCGTGTCGAACACAGCTCCAGCAAGAGGCTGGCTGGTGGACATAATTGTTTCCGATGCCCGAGGCTTCAACGCAGTTGAACTCCGTAGTGACGCTAACTCGGAATGGATCGACGAATCCGATGGCGACAGACGAGCGGCCCACGAAACTGCCTCTAGCGCACCCTGGCTGTCGCCCTGCCGTTTGCGGACCCGTCCCAGGGCACACCAGGGCTTCGCCTGTCCCGGCATGAGCGAGATCGCCTTCGTCAGCTCTTGCGCTGCTCCGTTCATGTCTCCCGTATCGGCCAGAATCAGGCCCAGGTTGTAATGAGGAATTCCGTAATCGGGCTTGAGTACTACAGCTTTTCGCAGCACCGCAATTGCTCCGGTGAAATCTCCTTTGGCTGCAAGCTCCAGGCCCGTGTTGCTCAACAGAGACGACTGCATCGCATCCGGTTCTCGCTGGGCTAGGTCCTTGGCTTCATCAAACTCGATTGAGGCCTCGCTGCGCCGGTTGAGAGACTGCAAACCTCTCGCCAAAGCGTAGTGAGCGTCGCTGAGGTCGGGGTTCTGGCGGAGTGCTTCGTCCAATTCCTGTTCCGCTTCGACGGTTTTGCCCATGCGGAGCAGCAGCTTTCCCAACGCGGTCGTCGCCTCCGGGTAAACTCCCTTGGTCGATACCGCAAGCCGGTACTCTCGTGCGGCATCCTCCAGCCTGTCGTTCTTCTCGAAAGCGATCGCGAGGTTGAAGTGCGCTCCTGACAGACCGGGCTTGATCCGAAGGGCGTGCTCCAGTTCAGGAATCGCTGCGTCGATCTCCCCCGTACTGGTAAGTCCGGCGCCCAGAAGGTTGAGAGCTTCGGCATAATCGGGCTTGTACTTCAATGCCGCGCGGAACTCGGAGATCGCGCCCGGCCAGTCCAGCTTGCTCTTCGGGTTGGCGGTCAGAGTCAAGCCCAGACTGTAGTGCGCCTGAGCGAAGTCGGGCTGTAATTGGATCGCTTGCCGAAAGGCCTCTTCCGCTCCCCTGAAATCGGCGAGCTGGCCGAGTAGCAATCCGAGTTGGTACCATGCCTCGGCACTCGCGGGATCAAGTTCGAGGGCCGCTTGGAGGTCGGTCATCGCCGCGGAAAAGTTGGCCTGACGAACTTCTTCGGTTCCGGCCCGAAGGCGCTGGGCAAACGCATCGTCAGCAGCCCACGCCAGAGAAGCGCAATCCAGGCTGACGAGCATCGCCAGACACAACTGATTCACCCTTCTCATCTTCTTACTGTCCCTTTTTCGCGGGCTCGGTGATCGATAGAATCTGGTCGACGGCCACTCCTGAAAGCCGTTGTACGACACCCGACGGCCATGTGATCTCAAGGCTGTTGATGATACGATCGCTGCCCAGACCGAAGTGTACTCGTTTGTCGCGGGAACTCAGATAGCTGCCGGCAGAACTGACGATGTCCCACTGCTCCAGCCCTGACTCGGAAACTATATGGATCTGCGCCCCGATTCCATCCCGATTGCTGGCCGTACCGATCGTGTTAATCAGAATCCAGTGATTGCCGTTGCCGCCGTTATGCAGGATTCGCGCTTCGCCATTGAGGCAGGTGAAAACAATGTCCTCGAATCCGTCGTTATCGAGGTCTCCGATTGCGGCCCCACGTCCAACGACTGGCACCGCAAAAACCTCTCCGCTAGCCGCTGACTCGTCCTCGAATCGTCCCTTGGCGTTCCGCAACATAACGGGTGGTTCGAGATAGCGAAGTCCTGGCTGCGTGGTTTCGATGTTGTCCATTACGTGGCTCTGGATGACGAATAAATCCTTCCAGCCATCGTTATCAAAATCGGCGAAACTTACGCCCCATCCGGAGTGCCTTCGGCTGATTCTGTCGATGCCAGACGCCTGGCTGGCGTACTGAAACTGGCCCTTTTCGTTGCGAAACAACGAGAAGCTCTGATTCGCGAGATCAGTAATGATGACGTCAGGCCAGCCGTCGTTGTTGTAGTCGCGAAAATCGACGCCCATGCCGGAAAAAGTTCGCCCATTGTCGTCATAAGCAATGCCGCCCTCAACCCCCGCTTCCTCGAATTTGCCGTTCCCGAGGTTTCGAAACATCTGCTGCGGTAGAGCGTCGTTGGCAACGACAATGTCGGGCCATCCGTCGCGATCGTAGTCGTTGAATGCCACCCCCAAGCCATTGCCAGGATGACGGTTGAAACCTGCCGCCTCCGACACATCGGTGAACGTTCCGTCGTGATTGTTTCTGTAGAGGATCGAGGTGATGGGCTGGAAAACGTTGGGATGGCAGAACGCCCGCATGTCCTTGGAGCCATCTCCGCACCAGACATTCAGCGAAAAGTCCCACGCTAGATAGCGGGTCACAAAAATGTCGAGATAGCCATCGCGGTCAAAGTCGAGGAAAGCGGCGCTGGTTGACCAGCCGCCTCCCGAGACGCCTGCCTTCCTGGTCACGTCACTAAAGGTGCCGTCGCCGTTGTTGTGATACAGCGTATTGGATCCCCAACCGGTCACATAAAGGTCCGGATGTCCGTCATTGTCGTAGTCTCCCACGGCAACGCCCATGCCGTAACAGCAGCCTTGCAGGCCAGCTTTTTCGGTCACGTCGGTGAAGGTGCCGTTGCCGTTGTTGTGATACAGACGGTTCCAGTAGCGTGGATCGGACTTGTCAGGCTGGGCTCCCCGCGCCATCGGATCGCTCAGCTTCGCGCCATTTACAAAGAAGAGATCCATCAACCCGTCGCCGTCGTAATCGAATATGGCCACACCGCCGCCCATGGTTTCGACCAGGTACTTCTGCGATGTGGCGCTTGACTCGGTGCGAAAGTGAATCCCGGTTCGCCGCGTGACATCGGCGAATTGGGGAAATGGGGTCGGCTTGGCAGATGACGGCGGCGCAGACGAGTTCTGACTCAGAAGTTGCCCGGCCGGAAAGATACAGCTCAGGAGCATCAGCAACAACCAGGCATTGATCTGTGGCCGATAGCTCCGCATGATTGGTTCTGATCATCTCACGCAGCCGGCCTGAGGCCCGTCTGTCGCATGCGTGCCTCGTCAACCACGCCCTTCTATGGTCTCGGAACCTCAGTTGAGCTGAATCCGGAACGAATGTGCATACTTCCCCGGCCTCTGCTCCGGCAATTGAATGTGTAACCCATCCTCTCGCTGTTCGAACGCCAGCTTCGCGTCGGAACCGAGCAGGGCCACGGTGCCAATTTTTGGATGGTCCCCGAGCGCGCTCGTGCCCAAAGAGTGGATGACCGCCTCGCGATTGGTAGGCCACCCAAGTTCGATGGCAAATAGCACGTCGCCCTTTTTCGTGAAACGGAAATCCCCCGCGGTGTAAGGCTTCGTATCGGTATCGTGAAAGGAGCCTTCGGCCACTTTGGTCGGGCCTTCCCCATATATCTTCCAGGCGCGCGTGCCATAGATCGCATTGCCGTTGATCTTCAACCAGGCACCGACTTCCAGCAGCACTTGCTGCACCTCTTCGGGGATGGTGCCGTCAGAGCGCGGCCCGATATTCAGCAGCAGGTTGCCGTTTTTGCTCACGATATCGATCAATTGGTGGACCACAAACTCGGGCGACTTGAACGTGTCGTTCTCGATGTAGCCCCAGGATATATTGCTGATGGAGGTATCGGTTTGCCAATAGAGCGGTCGAATGCCCGCGAGTTGCCCCCGTTCCAGGTCAAGCACGGCAGATTGTTCGTGCATCGCAAAATCCTTGTAATTGATCACGCCAACCGGCCCGCCGCCCTTCAGGGAGATGTTGTAGTAGAACGACGCAAAGCGGGTTAGGTTCTGGCGAACCGAAGGTTGGCCGATCCACCAATCGAAATACATGATCTCCGGATGATATTTCTGGACGATTTCGGCCGAGCGCGCAAGCCAATCGTCAGTCCAAGCCCTGGAGACGAAAGTGAAATCGTTGGAAAGCGGCGTGCCTCCCTTATTTTCAACCCACCGATGTGCCGGTCCATAAAAGGCGGCGTACTGCGGGTCGTTAATGTCGGAGGGTATGGTGCGCCCGACTCCCAAAAAGAAGTTATGCTCCACGCGGTGCGAAGATGCGCCCAGATGCAGTCCTTCAGCACGAACTGCCTGAGCGAGATCGCCCATCAAATCGCGATGGGGACCCATTTTCGCGGCGGTCCAGTCTGAGAGCCCGCTGTCATACATGGCGAATCCGTCATGATGCTCAAAGACCGGAACTACGTATTTCGCGCCGGCAGCTTTGAAAAGACGTGCCCACGCCGCGGGATCGAATTTCTCGGCCTTGAACGAAGGGATGAAATCCTTGTACCCGAATTTGTCCTGCGTGCCATACGTTGCGATGTGGTGTTGGTACTCGTCCGAGCCCTCGATATACATCATCCGCGGGTACCATTCGCTCCCAAAGGCAGGCACGGAATAGACGCCCCAGTGGATAAAGATCCCGAATTTCGCGTCCTTGTACCACTCGGGAACTTCGTAGTTCTGGAGCGATTCCCAATCGGGCCGAAACGGGCCCTCGCCATTGACGCGATCGACGGTGGCGAGAATAGCTGTGCGCTCGGTATCGTATTTCACGCTCGCCTTCTGCCAAATCTGGTCGATGGCAATTGGAGCCTCGGCTGCGGTTGGAGCATCGGCGCTCGCGGTCTGGGCAAACATTCTGCACGGCGTTGTTACCACGCAAAGCACAGCGATCAACAACAATGGCGGCCGTTCAAGCCTTGGTCGAGACATGGGATTCTTCCCTTTCCCGTGGTCCAACTGTTTCAACTCATTGCCTCAGCTTGCTTGGATCCGAAGAAGGAGTACCACGCGATCACGATGTAGGCGACAAGCGGAATTACATACGCCCACGTGATGCTGTGGAACGTCTCCGAGATCAGTCCCATCACGGGAGTCAATACCGCGCCACCAACGATTGCCATCACAAGCAGTGAGCCGCCAATCTTCGTGTTCGGCCCCAGTCCTTTCAAGCCCATCGCGAAGATTGTGGGAAACATGAGCGACATGAAGAAGCTGGTGAGAAACACACACCACAATCCGAACCAACCCGGGAACAGCACACCGAGCGAGACCAGTACGATGTTGGCAATGCTAAAGGTGCCCATCAATTTGTTGGGCGCGATCGTACGCATGAGATAAGAGGACGCAAACCTTCCCACTCCGAATGCCGCCAGCGTGCCGGTGAGGAAGTAGCCGGCGATCTTCTCCGGCTGGTGCGTCGCTTCCTGCACATACTGTATGAAATAGCTCCAGGTCCCGACCTGGGCACCAACATAGAAGAATTGCGCCACTACGGCCCACAAAAAGTGCGGATAGCGGAACAGTTCCCTGAAATGGCCATGGTCGCCGGCGCTGCTCTCATGCTCACTCTGAATCGCTGGAAACTTTGTGCGCAAGATCAGGATTGCCCAGAATATCGCCACCGTCCCGATGACAAGGTAAGGTTTAATGACTCGTAGCGTCTCCGTTCGCAGATAGGCCTCGTAGAGCCCCTGGGCCTTGTGCGCGGTAATTTCCTGTGGCGTCAATTCGACACCGGAAAAGATGAAAACAGTTCCAATCAGAGCCCCTGTGATCGCGCCCAAGGGGTTGAATGCCTGCGAGAAATTCAGACGCCTTTCCGATGTGTCGGGATCGCCCAGTTGCGCGATGAAGGGATTGGATGCCGTTTCCAGAAAGGACAGGCCGCTGGCAATCACGAACAGCGCGACCAGGAAAAATCCATAGCTTCCCGCCAGCGCTGCGGGCCAGAACAGAAAACAGCCCGTCCCAAACAGGAATAACCCGATCACAAATCCAGCCTTGTAGCCGGCCTTTCTCATAAGAAGAGCGGCCGGCATCGCCAGCAGGAAGTAACCCATATAAAATGCCGACTGCACCAGGCCAGCCTGGAAACGAGTGATCGCAAACGATTTCATGAATTGGCGAATCAAAACGTCATTCAGGTTGTTGGGGATCCCCCAAAGGAAGAACAACACGGTCACAAGAATGAAGGGGACAAGTTGACCGGCCGGAAATAGCTGATGGCCGTGCCCGGCTTCCTTCGATACCTCAAGCGTCCCTGGTTTCGAGACCTGCATAGTGGGCCTTTCACAAAGTTGCGGAGTTCACTCCGCAACGCCAGCGGCCTGGAGCATAGGTCCACCGGCGACCGGACGATTTTATACGATACAGTAAGCGATACAGTGAGGTAAACTTTCCCGTAATTCAGGCCGTTGTGGGAGGTTTATAGACGCAACTCGGCCCCACACTGAAACAGGAAAGCGAGGAGCCTTCTGGACCAGATATTCACTCGTCGAAAATTCATTTCTGCGCTGAGCTCCATGCTCGCCAGTCTTCATCTGTTGAAATCCAGGGCATTTTCCATTACAACCTGGCAACTCGATGCCCCCGCTATCCCGGAAGAATACCGGCATACCAATGAACAGACAATTTGGTTTGAGGAACCTGCCAAGCAGTGGGCCGACGCCTTGCCTGTGGGAAATGGCCGCCTGGGGGCCATGGTGTTCGGCGGCGTTCTGTCTGAACGCCTGGCACTGAACGAAGACACGCTGTGGTCCGGCATGCCGCGCGACTGGAACAATCCCGAGGCCAAACAACATCTGCCTATTGTCCGCAAACACGTTCTCGAGGACCATAACTATCACGCAGCCGATGCCGAATGCCGCAAAATGCAGGGTCCTTATAACGAGGCATTCGAGCCTCTGGGCGATCTGGTGCTCAAGTTTGATCACCCCGCGGATTTAAGTTCCTATCGCCGAAGCCTTGATCTGGACTCAGCTCTTGCCCATGTCAGCTATCAAGCCGGGGACATTCGGTACACGCGAGAAATCTTTTCCTCCGCACCGGATCAAGTGGTTGTTGTGCGATTGTCTGCGAGTAAGCCGTCGGCATTGAACTGCGAAATACGGTTGACCAGCCAACTGCAATCGAAGTCGGAGGCGACCTACGACGGCGAAATTCGACTCACCGGCAAGGCGCCGAGCAAATCGATTCCCAACTATCTGCGCGACGCTCCAAACCCCATCCAGTATGACGCTGCCGCTGGCATGGGCATGTACTTCGCTTCCGTGTTGCGCGTCCGCGCTGCCGATGGAAAACTCTCTGCGCTTCCTGACGGGGGCATTCGCCTTCAAGGCGCGACCAGCGCGGTGTTGCTGATCGGGGCTGCCACGGGGTATCGAGGGTATCAGGTAGTTCCAGATACGGCCTTGGCGGACGTCGTCTCGGCCGCGAGAAGATCAGTCTCGGCTGCAAAATCCACACCTTATGAAAAGCTCATCGCGACACATATCGAAGACCATCGTAAGCTATTTCGCCGCGTCGCGCTTGATCTGTCACAAGAGAATCCCGCGCAGGCTAAGGCAACCTCGACCACTCCGACCGACAAGCGTGTAAGAAACTTTGCCGCTAATCCCGATCCCAGCTTGTTGGCGCTCTACTTCAACCTTGGTCGCTATCTGCTCATCGGCAGTTCAAGACCCGGGACTCAGCCAGCCAATTTGCAGGGCCTCTGGAGCGCAGATCTCCGTCCCCCGTGGAGTTCAAACTGGACGGCCAACATTAATGTGCAGATGAACTACTGGCCCGCGGAAACGTGCAATCTCTCCGAGTGTCATGAGCCGCTCTTTGAGATGCTGCACGGGCTTAGCGAAAACGGACGCAAGACTGCCGAGGTCAATTACGGTGCGCCGGGATGGGTCTCGCACCACAATGTGGATCTTTGGCGGCAATCTGCGCCCGTTGGAATGGGAACGGAGTTCGCCACTCCAACCTGGGCCAACTTTTGCATGAGCGGTCCCTGGCTTTGCGCGCATTTCTGGGAACACTTTCAATTCACCGGCGACGAGAACTTCCTGCGCAATACGGCTTACCCGATTATGAAGGGCGCCGCTGAGTTCCTGCTCGCTTGGATCATTGAAGATGGCAACGGTGGGATCACGACTTGCCCGTCGTTCTCGACCGAAAATACTTTCTTAGCTCCTGACGGAAAGCCCGCATCTACAAGCGCGGGCTGCACCCTCGACCTGTCGCTGATCTCTGAGTTGTTCACCAACTGCGAGCAAGCCAGCGCGATTCTCGGCACGGATGCTGAATTTGCGAAACGGCTGGCGGCGCTGCGCAAACAGTTGCCGCCGTACCAGATCGGCCGCGAAGGCCAGTTGCAGGAATGGTCCGTTGATTTCCAGGAGGCGGAACCTGAACAGCGGCACATGTCGCATCTGTACGGTGTCTACCCTGGCAGCCAGATCACACAGCAAAGCCTACCCGCGATCTTTGCGGCAGCACGCAAGTCACTCGAGTTGCGGCTGGCCCACGGTGGCGCAAAGACAGGCTGGAGCCGCGCCTGGGCCGTCGGATTGTGGGCACGACTGGGCGACGGCGATCAGGCGTGGGAATCACTGCAGAAACTGATCGAGCATAGTTCGGGAATCAACCTGTTCGACACCCATCCTTTTCCAGGGGGACAGATATTCCAGATCGATGGAAATTTTGGCGCCACCGCAGCCATCGCCGAAATGTTACTGCAGAGTCACAATGGAGACGTCGCTTTCTTGCCGGCTCTTCCCCAGGCTTGGGCCTCCGGTTCGGTGCGCGGCCTGCGGGCGCGAGGCGGGTTGGAAGTTGACGTGGTCTGGGCCAATGGAAAGGCCACAGCGGTGGAAGTTCGCGCCTTGCGTTCTGGTGAACTCCATTTTCGTGCTCCACGCGGCCAGCGAATCTCGGGCGTAAAATCCGAACCATTAAATGCTTTGGGGAACGGTTTCAAACCCGCAAACAACGCGCACACCGTTGTGTTGAAAGTGCAGAAAGGGAAAACCTACCATTTCCAATTTGAGGCGGCCTAGATCGGCTGTAGGCGTGGTGACGATCTCGAGTCGAACCGCTTCCGATTTACTTTCGGCTCGAAGCCCGCACAATCAACTTCGCCGCCATGAGCAGGCTCTTCGGGGGCCCGTCAGACTTTCGCTTGATCAAGCTCATGGCCAGCTTGGCTGCACTGACGCCGAGGTTGTGGCTGTCTTGGTCGACACTCGTCAGCGGCACGATTAGCAAGTCGTCGTAGTGCACGTTGCCGCAGCCGACAATGGCTACGTCGGCCGGTATTCGAAGACCAGCCTCCACCACTGCGCGCATGGCTCCCATAGCCACCGGGTCGTTCAGGCAAAATACACCGTCGGGCCGTGGATTCAATTGCAGAAGTTTTTTCATTCCGTTGTATCCGGCTGTATCGCCCGAATCGTCGCCGCGTCCATACGTCACAACGTACCCGGAAGGAAGGCTCATCCCATTCCTGGCGAGCGTTACGGAGTAGCCCGCCTGACGATCGACGGCGGTACTCACATCCGAGCCACCGATGTGCGCGATGGTCTTACAACCGATTTCCAGCAGGTGCGTCGTGGCCAGTACACCCACCATCACGTCGTCAATCCCCACGAAGTTTGCTGACACTCCAGCCATTTTTCGGTCGAGCAGGACAAAGGGCTGTTTCTGGTCCTGAATTCGGCGGACCGTCTCCGGGTTGGATTGCGTGGAAGCGAGGATGAGGGCGTCAACCCGCCGCGCCAGCATCTGTTCAATCTCGCCGCGCTCCAGGTTGGCATCGTCTTCCGAGGAAGCGATGATCAAACTATATTCGTGCGACCGCAGCCAGGCGGAAATTCCCTTCGCCACCTCAGCGAAAAACGGATGGACGAGATCGGGCACGATCAGTCCGATCAGATTTGTGCGTCCGGTGACCAGCGTCCGCGCGGCAGGGTTTGGCTGGTAGTTCAGCTCTTTCATCCGCTGCAAAACTCGCTTACGAGTTTCCGCGCTGATATCGGAATGGTTCCGCAAAACTTTAGAAACCGTCACCACCGACACGCCCAGATCCCGGGCGATATCTTTCATTGTGGTCGCCATAACGTAATTATCACATGTCGTTCTTGATAGGCTGATTCGAACGAGGCGTGAAATCAGTCGTTCGGCGCATCCCGTTCGTCCAGATTCGAGTCTATGGACCTGGGTTGGGAACCGGTGACACACGGTACAGTACGCTGCCGTGGGGCGGCAATGTTACAGTCATTGCACCCGTTGGAGCCAGATCATTGTGCTCCCAAAGATCGCGAAGCTTATACTCTTTTCCAGCCAGCCCCAGGTCCTTCCACTCGTATCGCAATGTCAAGTTAGATTCACTGACATTGAAGATCGCCAGATACTGGCTGTCCCCCGATCCAGCTTTCGCCAGCCACACCACCGTCTTGTCCGTATTGATCACCGGATGGTTGTCGGTTGAGTGCTGGTTTACTTCTATAACCTCGGAGTTGGTGAGCAGCGACAATGTCCACGCGTCCGCCAAGGGCAGTTCCCCGCCTACCATCAGAGGAGACGGAAAAATGATCCAGAGCGTCATCAACGTTCGTTGTTCCTCGCGAGTGAGCCTGGTTTCGCGCGGCTCACCCCACCCGGCAGCCGGCCCCAGACGTCCGAGCGGGAGCATATCCGCATCCGGCCAATTCCCGGGCTGGGCTCTCCCCGCCCATTTGGCAACGTAATCAAACTGATCGCCAAGCCCTTTGGGATAGTCGCCCTCGTTATGCCAGATGTCCCAAATGTCGTTGGAAATCCTCCACATTTGTGCGTACTGCCGCATCTCATCCAACTTTTCCAAAGGAGCAGGCCCCGGGGACAGACTGAGCACCGTGGGCCTGCCAGCTTTGTCCAAGGCTTGTCTGATCATTCGAATGTCACCGCCGTTGTAGGGATGGCTGCTGATGCAATCTACTTTGATCAGATCTACCCCCCATGCGGCATACATCCTGGCAATGGAGTCGTAATAAGCTTGGGCTGCCGGGCTGTTGGGGTTCGTGCCGAAATTATCGAAATTCCATGGACAGGTGTCGGAAATATCGGCACCATCAGCAGCCGAGAAAGTTGATTCGGCGATCGGGATTTTATTAACCACCGCTTGTTTAGGAATACCGCGCAGAATGTGAATTCCAAATCGCAAGCCGAGCGAATGAACATAGTCCGCTAAAGGCTTGAACCCAGCGTCGTTGGCGGCAGACGGAAACCGGTTCACCGCGGGCGTAAAGCGGCCATACTGATCGAGGCTGTATTCCGAGGTCCTGGAATTTCCTTCAGCCGTCGGATTCGCGACAAACCACTCCATATCGACAACCACATACTGCCAGCCGAAAGCCTTCAGATGCTCTGACATCCACTGTGCATTGGCTTTTACCTGGGCCTCATTGATCGTCGTGCCGTAACCATCCCAACTGTTCCAGCCCATCGGCGGAGTCAAGGCCAGACCAGTTGTGGCCGTCGAACTCACTTGGCTTGGGTCTTTGGATTTTTCCTGGCAGACCAATCTTCCGGCACAAAGAAGAACCAAGCACACGAACAGGAAAATCCGTCTCTTCATTTAACTCCCCGCTTTTACGAATCTTGTCTCTTGTCGAGACGCGCGCTACCTCGTAGAAAAGTCTGACGTGACTTCCGTTTCTCACCTTGCCCTGATGCTTCGTAGGTCCGCCCGGCGCTGGAAAGTTAGGCTCCCCATTGAAATACCGAATACGACCGCGGTGGCAATTCAATGGTCGTGCGTCCCGCAGCACTCGAAGGTTTTTCAGCGACTCGCGGTGCAACTCGCTGGGGCGTCTCAAAGCTGTTCACCGCCTTCAGGTCATCGCCGGTAAGCACCCACGAAGCAAGCAAGCGCGCCGCGGATGCGCCCTCCCAACTGACCTCGATCTGGTGCGACTTGGACAAGTCACGATTGAGAACGAAGAGGGCTCTCTTGCCGTCATCCGGGTTGAATACTCCGACCACGTCAAGATGTGGAACCTGGCCCATTCCCGGGACTTCGTAGGTGGTTGGCGACTCGACCAGAACATTCACCACCGATCCCCGTGCATACTGAAGCGCCCAACTGTAGGGATAGAAAATGGTCTGCCGGAACATGCCATTGGCATTCGTCATGATCGGAGCAATCACGTTGATTAATTGCGCCAGACAACCAATCTTCACGCGGTCCGCATGGCGCAGCAAGCTGTTCAGGAGAGCACCCACCAGCAGTGCGTCTTCCAGGTTGTACACTTCTTCCAGTAAGTGCGGCGCTTCTTGCCGATGCCCGTTCATTGCATCCCCGCTGCGGGCGCGGTACCAGACGTTCCACTCGTCGAACGACAGCCAGAGCTTCTTGGGGGAGCGCAGGTGCCCCCGGACCATGTCGCAGACGGCCAGCGTCTCCTCGATCTGACGATCCATCGTCAGGTTCAAGGCCAGATACTTCCCGCTGTCTCCACCCGTCTCCTCCGGAGTGTTGCCGAAATAGCGATGCAAGGAGAGCGCATCGACGTAGTCGTAGCACTGCTCAAGCACCTCCCGGTCCCACTCCAGATACGTGGGCATGGTGGGGCCGCTCGATCCGCATGCGATCAGCGTCAGCGAAGTATCTACGTAACGCATCTGCCGGGCGGCATCGGCGGCCTTCAAACCATAGGCGCCCGCCGGCATGTGTCCGATCTGCCAGGGGCCGTCCATTTCGTTTCCCAAACACCAGCGCTCCACCTTGTAAGGCTTGGCGATGCCGTGTTTGCGCCGCAGATCGCTCCACCGCGTACCCTGCTCCACGTTGCAATATTCCACCAGGTCGGCTGCTTGTTCCGCAGTGCCTGTCCCCAGGTTCAGCCCCATCAGAGGTTTGGTCCCAGCCTCACGGCACCAGGTCATGAATTCATTCGTGCCGAATTGGTTGGAGTTAAGCGAGTTCCACGCTCTGTCCAGAACTTGTGGACGGTCCTGCGTGGGACCAATCCCATCGAGCCAGTTATACCCGGAAACGAAGTTGCCTCCGGGATAGCGAATGATGGGAACACCCAGCTCGCGCACCTCCTTCATCACATCCTGGCGAAAACCATTGGCGACGGACAATTTCGAACCGGGATCGTAAATTCCCTCGTAGATGGCACGGCCAAGATGCTCCAGGAATGATCCGAACAAATTCCGGTCGATCGGCGCGATCATCCGACGGGAATCCAGGTAGACCCTTATCGGTCCTCCTGCTGGAGAAGCTGTGGACTGTCCCCATAGAGACCTGCGAAAGAGAACGTCTGCCGAAAAGGCCAGACCGATGGTAGCGGATTGCTGCAGGAAACGACGCCTGGAGGCCGAAGACATGGCGATTGCGAGCTCCTAAGTCCTCAAATTTAGCTGACTATAACGTTAACTTCAACGTGTTTCTGCGATCCAGCCTATCAATAACATCCGATCGATGACAATTGCGAGTGGCGGATCTCAATCGACCATCCTCGATCGGCAGTTGCGCAAGCGCGTTGCGCTTCACTAGGGGTTCCATTATTGAAGATTGCCTATTCCCGATACACTCCCAGATACTCGATTCTTCGGGGCCTACCGTCGCCGGCTGCTTGCGTCTGGCTCGAGGGACCGTCCCGGCCCCGGTGTTCCATCTGGCGTTTTGCAGACGTTGGTTATCGCCGAGCTCTAAATTTTTGCCTTGCATTTAGTGCAGTCTGTAGTTACCGTTTCAGTCGCCGTTAACTTGTAACCGCTGCCCATACCATAGCCGCGAGCCGTACGACAGAACCGGAACCGTTCTGCAGAAACGGAGAAAGAGACTTATGCCCATTACATCGAAAGTATCCAAGTCCGCACTTGCAA
>Ga0208478_1000059_pt1 | contig 42046 bp, 25 predicted proteins | sample NGESurdeep072012_5_FD_184462 | JGI IMG/M metagenome (GOLD analysis project Ga0208478, IMG submission 184462) | Arctic peat soil microbial communities from Barrow, Alaska - NGEE Surface sample 415-2 deep-072012 (SPAdes) | ecosystem: Environmental > Terrestrial > Soil > Wetlands > Peat ...
TTAGTCCCCTCGAAGTTTAGCGATTCCCTTTTAAACATTTTTCAAAAGAACAACATACCGTTATGTCTGGGGATAATTCCATTTGACAGTTCTGACTTATTTATTAATAAACTTAATCCGGACCAGGTTACTGCTTTAAGATCAAGAATTCAAAGGAGGGAAATTGAAGTGGCATTGCATGGATTTAATCACAGAAATGAATTAAATGTATCCTTTCTAACTAGAGTCACTTACAGCGAGTTTGCCTCTATAGCCTATGATAAACAATATGAAAAAATAGCAAAAGGGAAAAAAGCTTTAGATAGCTTATTTCAAATTAATACTCGTGTTTTTGTTCCCCCCTTTAATACATATGATAATAATACATTAAAAGCATTAGACAAGTTGAAGTTTGAAATAATTTCCAGTAGTTTGCAAGGGCCTTCCAATAGTAATTTAATTAAGTACATGCCTGCGACATGTGAGGATTTTTCAGAATTGCCAAGGATTATTGAAAATTCTAAAGGTGATGATGTAACAATCATCTTATTTTTTCATCCTTATTCATTTAAAGAAGGGTTATCGAAATACTCTAAAGATTTATCCAAACTAATGACAATAAATCAACTGGACACTTTACTTAATTGGGTAAAAAAGCAAAAAGTGAATTTTTATACCTTTTCCGAACTTGCGAAAATAGAAAATTTCAATAAAGCTCTTTATCAAACCAATACCGTAAAGTATAATTTATTTAAAAAAACATTAAATAGACTAAAACTTTATCACTACGGGATATATTCGACCATTGAATTCCGTAAGTTGAATATAGAATTATTATTTGGTAATGTTATACTGCATCTTCTAAGTTTCCTGTTCGTTTATTTTTTTGTTTATTACGTTATTAAAATTTTACGTCCAAATCTTAAAATGATTTTAATTTTACTGGGAATTTGCTCATTGCCAATATTTATATACCTCTTTTATATCAGAAACGACTTTAGCTTCGCGATCATATTAATAATTTTATCAGTCAATCTTGCCGCACTAATCTTAATTTTATTTCGAATACATAAATCTTTGAACACGAAAATATCAAGACAATAATCATATAATACTATTACCGTGTCCAGATTTTATGCAAGAAGTTTATTAGTTTGTAGTTAGGGAATTAAATTATTCTTCATTTTTAATAAGTAGAACTGCTACTTTTATCCAGACAGTAATTTAAGAATATGCTTTATATTTTGTTCATCTCATAAATTGTAAATATTTGAGAAGAGTTTATTGTAACAAAAATTGTTGCTTATCATTAGGAATAGTAATTTCGCCAACAATAAGAACTCTTTTCTCAAAACAAAAAAGTTCTCATGAAAAAAATAACTGTTATATTATTTCTCTTAATTAATGTTTCCGTTTTTGCAACAAACTACTATGTAAAGACAGGAGGCGATGATGCTGCCAATGGAGATATTTCGCATCCGTGGGCTACCGTAAATAAAGTAAATACAGTATGGACAGCTGGAACATTTAATTCAGGAGATAGTATTCTATTTAACAGGGGAGATACTTTTTATGGTACAATAACAGTCAAGGAATCAGGGTCAGCTGGAAATCCTATTGTTATTGGTGCTTGTGGTACTGGAGCTGATCCGATAATTTCAGGGTTCTCCACTATCCCTTCATGGACTGCTCTTAATGATTCTATTTATTATTATGATATTACTTGTGAATCGGCAACTAACAACTTGATTACGGTAAATGGAGTTAATACACCAATGGGAAGATGGCCTCATACGGGATGGATGAATTACGAAGTTCATTCTGGTTCAACATCAATAACAGATAATGAACTTACAAATTCTCCTAATTGGACAGGAGCAGAATTAGTGATTAGGAAAATTAACTGGACACTCGAACGATGTGCAATTACTAATCACACAAATTCTGTAATAACTTATACTTCATTTAATGCTCCTAATGGAATATCTGCAACAAATGGTTATGGTTATTTCATTCAGAATGACATTAAAACGCTTACTAATTTAGGCGATTGGTATTATACCGGGACAAGGTTATATATGTATTTTGGTGCAGCCAATCCTTCAAATTATGTTGTTAAAATAACTAATTTAGATAAATTGCTTACCTCTGGTACGGATGGATCAACGCATTATGATTATATCACAATAGATAATCTTGCTTTTGAAGGATCAAGTATTCAGACTGTTGAATTATCAGCAAATGTAAAAAATTGGATTATAAAAAATTGTAGTTTTAATTATTCTGGGAAAAATTGTATTGATGCAACTCTTAATCATAATACAAAAATTATTAATAATGTGATTAAGAATACCAACAATAATGCCATAAGGTTTATATCCAGTGGATACAGTAATGTTATAAGAAGCAATACTATTGACAGAACAGGAGCATTAATGGGAATGATGTACAGTGATGATGACGGCGCCGACGCTGTTGTATTAAAGGATGATGGTATAAATGTTGGAACTACTGATACTGTTACTTACAATATTATTACCAATACAGGACATACCGGAATTAGAGTGCGCTATAATAATTATTATGTTGGATATAACTATATAAACCGATTTGCTCTCATCAAGAATGATGCTGGGGGTTTGTACACATGGGGCACACATTATGTCACATTTGATAAAAATATCATTTTAAATGGATATGGGCAAAGTGGGGGAGTTGCTCCTAATCATAGTTTTGATCCGCCAGATCCGTTCTTTGTCAATGTAGTCGGTATTTATATAGACGAGATAACTGATAATATTAACATAATAAATAATATTATAGCAGATAATAGGGATGGTGGGATATTTGTCCAAATGGCTTCTTATATTACCGTAACTGGCAATACTTCTTATAATAATGGTTGGTTTCAAATGGCTTTATTACAAAGATACGCAACTAATAATGAACCCATTAGGCATACAGTAATGAATAATAATATATTCTTCTGCAAAGCAGCTGGAAGAGCATTATTCCCGTATATGCAAATTTGTATGTATGCAGCAAGTTATGAAACGGTTACTGATATTAATCAGTTTGGGACTTTCGATAATAACTATTATGCCAGACCAATAGATGCTGGTACAAATACAAATGTTTTTTCAGTCTATGAACATAATCCTTCTAATCCCTGGAATGGTACTCTAATGGCTATCTCAGGATGGAGAGCAATATCAGGACAAGATGCTCATTCAACAGGGTCTTTAGGTACTGCAATCACGGATACAGCAGATATTCATTTTATTTATAATGACACAAGAGTAAATAAGACATTCACATTATCGGCAGGGATGACCGATGTCGCCAATAATTCTTATTCAGGGAATATAGTAGTTGCACCTTTTAGATCTCTTATTCTTCTTGGTAAAGGTACTATAACGGAAAATATTATTCCAATCAGCCCGGTTTATGTCAGTTCCGTTATAGAAAATACTGCTCCTTCATTGCTGTCTGTAACATATAATCTGAGTCTTGCAAATATTGTACCTGCTGCTTCAGCTTTCACAGTACGGGTAAATACCGTTGCCAGGTCCGTTACCAGAGTTTCCATTTCCGGAACAAAGGTTCAGTTGACCCTTTCAAGTCCGGTAGTTTATGGTGATGTTGTAACTGTAGCTTATATAAAGCCTGCAAGTAATCCATTACAGACACCTGCGGGTGGACAGGCAGCCACAATCAGCGCTCAGGCAGTGACTAATAATGTTAATTCTGTAAACCCGGTTTATGTCAGTTCTGTAGTACAAAATGCTACTCCTTCATTACTGGAAATGGCATATAATCAGACCCTTGCAAATATTGTACCTGCTGCTTCAGCTTTCACAGTATGGGTAAATAACATTGCCAGAACCGTTACCGGAGTTTCCATTTCCGGAACAAAGGTTCAGTTGACACTTTCAAGTCCTGTAGTTGATGGTGATGTTGTAACCGTCGCTTATAATAAGCCAGCCACAAATCCGTTACAGACAGCTTCCGGAGGCCAGGCAGTAACAATAAGTGCTCAATCAGTGACAAATAATATAGGTCATTCCAATGATCCTCCTGTAATCGTATTGAATTATTTAACCAGCTGTAATTCAGGATTTATTGGCGAAATAGATGCCTCAGGCACATATGATTTAAACAATGATAATCTGATTTTCGAGTGGAGTTCTCCTGATAACGTGCCCATCTCTTCTGTCACTGATCCTGATATTCAATTTCTGGCACCTGTTGTAAGCGCAACAGATACAATAGAATTTATTGTAAAAGTTACTGACGGGATAGCAATTCAATCAAAAACTATTCAGATTGTTATTCTTCCATATAAACCAGGACTTGATGAAGCAAAAATAGTGAATATAGCAGCGGCTAATTATTCTGCTCCGGATTATCCCAATAATATTGCTGATGGAAAGACTGAAACTCAATGGTCTTCCAAAGGCGATAACCAATGGATAATATCCGATCTCTTCAGCCCTTTCAAAATAAGTTATTTACTGTTATCTTTTCCGAATGATCAGACCGGAGATGTCTTTGATATTTATGCATCAAAGGATAGTCTGACTTGGGATCCGGTTCTGATAAATGCTGCATCCTGCTTTTTTTCCGGTAATCTTCAGGTATTTGATTTTCCTGCTTCATTTGCCGGTAATGAATACTCCTTTGTGAAAATAATAGGTCATGGGAATGCAACCGATACATGGAACCATATTTCAGAATTAATAATTTATGGGTATTCTCAGGAAAAACAACTGAGTAGCAGTAAAACTAACATAATTCTGTTCCCAAATCCGGCACAGACATTCTTTAATATTTCATTTGAGGAACCTTTGCTTAAACCTGTCAGCGTAAAGATCATAGATGAATCCGGGAAATTGATGTATGATAATATTATTGCAGCCGGTATCAATAATTTGCAGATTCCGGTTAACTTCAAAAATGGATTTTATATTGTAGAAATGTATTCAGAAGGTATTATCATAGGAGTAAAGAAACTCCTGATTCATAAATGAAAGTAATTTTTATTTTCAAAGGGGCCAGAGTAACGGGAGTTCCATGTTCAAAGTTCAAAGTTTCAGCTTTGCCTGTCGCCTTCGGCGACCGAAGGCTGAAGCCTTGGCAAAGACAGGGTTCCATGACTATAATCCTGTCCGTTGCAGAACAGTTTTAATGGTTTTAAATAATATCATAAGATCCAAACGAAGCGACCAGTTATCGATATAAGCTAAATCGAGTTCCATCCATTTTTCGAATTTAATAGTGTTCCTCTCAGGCTTAATCTGCCAGAAGCAAGACAGGCCGGGTTTAACCGAAAGGCGTCTTAATTGCCATCTCTTGTATTGTTGGATTTCGGCTGGTATCGGAGGTCGCGGGCCGATTAATGACATCTCGCCTTGCAGGATATTAAAAAGCTGAGGAAGTTCATCCAATCCGGTCCTGCGAAGGAATCTGCCGATTTTTGTAACGCGCGGGTCGTCTTTTATTTTGAATACTGGGCCGTCCATCTCATTTTCTGCTTCAAGGCCCTTTCTTAGTTTTTCGGCATTGGCAACCATAGTCCTGAATTTATAAAGATCAAAAAGACGTCCTCTTAATCCAACCCTGGTCTGCTTGTATATTACCGGTCCGGTTGATGATAATTTTATCAGAAATACAATAATTACAAGAAATGGGGAAAAGAAAATTATCATAAGAAGGGATATAGTGATATCCATGACTTTTTTTATGGCAAGAGCATACAAATTATGCGGTATATTGATAAAATTCAGGAACTTTTCATCTGCAATATTCGTTTTTATAGCGCTCGTAAGATTAATCTTGTCATCCACATATCTGAGCCTGAAAACAACTCCCAATTCTTCACACGACCTGATTATGTTTCTGACTTCAGAGGGGATCACCTTCTTTTTTAAATATAAAACTTCATCAATAATATCAACCTCCATCAGGTCATTAAGTACCTTTATATATTCATCAGGAAGAAGTATTATTGTTTTTTCATACTTTTCCCTTATTTGAGTTGATCCGCTAAAAATTGCAATTATCCTGTATCCCCATTCCTTATGCAATAAAAGGTTTTCAATAAATGAAACAGATAAATCATCGGCCAGTAAAACAATATTTTTATAATTGTACCCCTTTGCCCTGTAAATTTTAAATACTTTATATTCCAGCATTCTGGCAAAAAACAAGAAAAGAAAACCAAAAAAGGTAAATGCAATAAGGAACAGGCGGGAAATTAAATTCAGCTTAAAAACAAAATAAAATACTACTAAAAGAATAACTATCAGTACTGTTGATCGGAGATATTCCAGGAGCAGGGCCCTGTATCGCTTCGTCCTTGGTATTTCAGTGATTTTTATTAAATACAGAATAACCAGCCATGAAGGCAATATTAAAAGAAAAAGATTCAAAAACCTTGGTTGAGAAAAAAAGAAACCTCCGGTTTCAAAATAGTTAATAAAATAAGAGCATTGAAATGCCAGCGAAATTGCCAGGATGTCTATTGTACCCAGAAAGGAATTTAAAAGATTCCATTTTTTTATAAACGGAACTATTCTTAGACGAGTCAGGTAACTAATGAAATCCATTATTGAAAAACTTCATTAAAAATTAATTCTGATTATGTCAGGAGGAGCCGTGTTTCTCGAATTCAGACTTAATTATCAGCAGTCCGGAGTTTTTGAGCACAAAAGTATGTGAGTCCATTTAATTCAGTCATGTCGAGTATCTTAAACCCATGATCTTTCAGAAGTAAAGAAACATTTGTCTTTGACATGTAATTATTAGTCCTTGAATCCATCAAACTATACAATCTGTTAAAGAGAGGTATCCGGGAAACAATATCATTTTCCACATCATCACGACTTATATTATCCTCAACATCGTATAAACGGTTTCTCAACAAATACCCGCTAACATTCTTATTGTCGACGAAGCTTCCGATAAAATAACTATTTTGTGGCAGAATATGGAAAATAGAATGGAGAAAGCTCTTAACATGCTTTATCTGGTTAAGACCCTTAAGGTTAATAACCGTTTTGACATCCTTCATGTCTTCATCATCATAATAATAATGGTGAATGGAAGGAAGAACAACAAGATTCGGATCATTCGCCAGACCTAACCATTCAGCATAAGTTAAAAAATCATCACAGCCTTCAGCCGTCAGAAATTCAGAAACAGGATTATTTTCACTTTTATAAACTGAAGTACGACCCAGATTAATAAACGTGTTAATCTTCTGATTATTAATGGTATTCGGTTCGTTTTCAGCTTCTCTCATTCTCATGTTTAAATGTTATATTTTTCAAAAATAAAATTATATAATAAGATGCTTTCAGTCAATAGGTGCAACTGTTTTAGCTTAAAAACCATGTATTCCTGGTTTCTTATTAATCAATTAAAAAGGTATAATAGGCTATAAAAAAGATCGATTGACAGGACTTTTTATTCCGTTTATCAAAAAGTAACGAAATTTATTAACAATTATAGAAAATTTGAAAAAAACTAATATCGCAACTATCATAAAGCTCAACTAATCAGATTTATATATAGGTTATAAACCTCAGGATTGTACTGAAATTTAATTAGCAACTATTTGACCAATGGCATAAATATTTGGACGAAAATTCCGGTGAAAGCAGGAATACGGAATTCCTGGTTCCGATTTTTAGTCATGAGAGCGCTTAAAATTTGATTAATGAAGTGAATCACTAGTGTCCATTAACATTTAATTGATTTTGACTTCGTCAAGTTCCGTGTAGCTTATCCATCAAGGTGGGGCTACGGTTTGATTTCGTACAATTTAATTCTTTTTAATTCATTAACATTTGTATAATTGTAATTTGTAAGTATTTATATTGAAGGAGTTTTGACTTAAGGCGCTATAATTGAAATTTATCGATTTTTGTAAGTTTTAACTTACCATTGGCTTTGGCCAATGGACCAAGATAACTTACTTACGTACTTTAGTCCACAAATTAAGGATTAATGCCATTGCAGATGGGACTGAAATGATATGAGATGTTTTCGGTAGAAAAAACGACTCAGAAAGAGATTCTAATGTAGCATAACAACATAATAATCAATGACATTACTTATCACGGCTCTGAAAGAGCCAGATATGAATAACCCCCGGCTGGTGCCGGGGATTATTCATATTTAGCCACGTTCGTGGCATAATAATTTTTAAAAAACCTCTTGTACAAATAAAACAATCACTCAATTATTTAACTTTTTAAACAACCCCTAATTGATAAATTAAAGTCTGATTAGAGCCATGATAGTTATTCCTTTTCAAATCGACACCAAATTAAAAAGCTCTACGACCCCTATGCAATCTTGATTTCAAAGAACAATATTAAGTTTTTGGTGGCAAAAGTGATAAAAAATATTTATTTCTATGAACAGATCAATTTAATTGATGACTGGCCTTTAGTATTTGATAAAGACTTTTAACCTGCCGGAAATAAATTTTAAATTTGGTATTTGATATTTGATATTTGATATTTGTTTATTAAGGACTAAGTTTTACATTTTCTAAAATTATCTGGATACGACTAAAATAATGGAATTAAAGAACTTATTTATTGAAGGTTCTCCAAAGACTCCACAAATTGATATGAATCAATTAACTGGTGAGCTTCTTTTTACTGGCAAATCAATGCCTGAAAATGCTGCCAAAATATATGAACCTGCATTAAAATGGGTGGAACAATATATAATAAATGCCAGACTAACAACCAATATACGGATTGATTTGGAGTATTTCAGTACTGCATCCTCTTTGTGGCTGGCAAAAATTCTTAAGGTTCTGGCCCGGATTAAAGGACCTGACTCTGTCTTGATAATTAACCTGTATTTACCTGTTGAAGAATTTGATGAGATAAAAGAATTTGGGGATATTACGGATGCTTTTCTTCCAATATCAGGTATTTTTCAAGGTGCAATACCAAGTATTGGTATTAAACTATATTGCACTAACGACATTGGTGAGATTATTAAAGACACCCCTGTATTTATTTAAATAATGCAGGGTCCAATGACCTCACATTATTTTTAAACGCAACAACAAAAGCCTGGGGGTAACCCGATTTTCTACATACATTCTGAAAATCCTTCGCAGTAGCAAGCGTTTTGAATTCTCCTATGCATGTACGGTATCCTCCATTAAGGGAATATTCATAGGTGTAATAAATCTTATCATTAATTTTAATCTTTGTGCTGCCGCCTTTTGTGCCGCCTGAAAAGATCTGAACCCTGTATACCACTATATCCTTTTTCCCGGGAGTGTTGGACGATGTTGCTTTTTCAGGTCCCATTTTTGAGTTTGATTTGACCTGGATTGGAGATGTTATAATAAGCTTCTTATTCAATGTTTCAGCTTTCTTGACTTCTTTCATGGGTTCCGGAGTGACATACTCCGGCCTGGCTTTAACTTCAGTTACAGGTTTAGTAATCATGGTTTGCTCTGTTTTAACTACGGAACCTGAAACAACTTGATCTTTTAATAATTCAGGATCCAGAGACATGACATTATTCTTAAAGGCAACAACTGATGCTCGATAATCAGCTTTTATTAGTAAATTTTGTAGTTCTAGCGCCGGAGTGAGGGTACTGAACTCACCAATGCATAATCTGTAAGCTCCTGAATATAAATATTCGAAAACGTTGTAATCCTTTCCCTCTACAGTAATCAGAGATCTGGTTCTTGGATTAAAGCTGGTCAAAAACTGAACCCTGTAAATTACAATATCCTTTTCCCCTCGGGAACGAGATATCTTTGGTATTGCACTTTCAGTTATCCTATCTGTAGCCTGTACAGCTGGTTCTAATGCCAGGATTACCATGTGTGAAATGTCGGGCCGTGTATAAAATTGGGATATAGTCAACAAGGTATCCTCCCTATTATTCTTCATTGTTACCCTATACAATTGCGAGGATCTTTTACCAGAATTTTGTTTTATGGTATAGAATGCCGATTTTTCATCTTTCCTGTTAACTTTAAATGCTACATCATCAAATCTGGTGTTTACCGGGCTTGATAGGTTTACAGGTTTTTCCCATGTATTGCTTTTGAATTTACAAACGTATATATCATAACCACCATAACCTTGAATGTTGTCAGATGAAAAATACAGGTTATTTTCCGAATCTAAAAAAGGATATGATTCATTGGATGTTGAATTGACAGCGTTACCAAGATTTATCGGATCAGACCAAGTTCCATTTTTCTGTAGAGAAACGAAAAGATCCATCCCTCCTACAGAACCTGTCCGGTTTGAAGAAAAGATCATTATTCTGCCATCTATTGATAAGGCAGGATCAGTATATGTTGATTTGCCGGAACAAAAACTCACAGGATCAGTATCAAAAGTCCAATCCCCTTTAGTACCGCTTTCTGCAGAAAATTTAGCCTTGTAGATCTTTTCAACGCCATCGGTTTTGGAATATTTGGTGAAATACATTGTATTTGAGTCGCTGCTGAAAGTGATGGCTTCGCAGGGGTAGGGAAACGATGAGGAGGGTGAAAAAACCTCAGGATTTTCTAAAACAGAATCCTTCAGTACAGAATAATAGGCATTTATTTTTCCAAACGAGAGATGTTCAGGCAGCATTTTGCCAGCGGATTTTGTCGATGAAAGAAATACTATTCCGTCTTTATAAAATTGAACACCGGAAGACGGAGGAAGGATGCTCAAGTTGAAAGAATCAACTTTTATATACCGGCTGATAATTGAAGTATCAGATTTAAGTGAATTAAGCTGATCACGGCAGATTACATCTTTTCCTTTCATAAAAGGAGCTGATGCCATCAGACCTATGGTCAACCCAAGAAATATTATTATTTTGGATCTCATTTTCATATAATTTATCAAAAATCAGGATTACCAGTGATTACGTCTGGATATTCCTGATTTAATGGCTGATATATTTAAACCTAAAGTGAATTCTGTAAGGATTGGCTCTTTATAGAAAGGTGAGTCTTTCGGCAATTCAAAATAAGTTCCAATATAAAACCTCCGGTAGTTGTATTGAAAGAAAAACGAAGTTTTATTAAAATCATTGAAATATGTTCCAATGCAAATATTGCCGATGTATAGTTTTATCATTGGCTTAAGCATATCGGATATTTTCCCTGATAACGAGTCATTGGAATTTACAATCAATGAAGGCTCAAGCAAAATATTGAGTGGCTTTGAAAGAACCACTTTGTAACCAATCTGGAAAAACAGCTGACGCGAAACAGGTATTGAATTAATACCAAGACTGTCGAGATCCTCCGGATTCCCAAGAAGGTTGGTTGCTGAAACCCCCACAAACAGATGTTTGCTATAATAATATATTCCGGCATCAAAGTTGGGGAAAAAAGTATTTTTAGCTGGTTTATTAATATCAGGATCTCCTGAATAATGATTTGAAACTGCTTTGGCAGATACTCCGAAAGATAAAAATGAGAGAGCATCTTTATCTAACTGTATATGATATGATACTGAGCCGGTAATTCCAATATTACGAGATAAACCATTCATGTCATTATATAGTACCCCTCCAAGACCGACATGCGTGAATTCTGGAGCATCAGGTGATGAAAAATAATCAGGATGCGATTTTGAAAGCCTCAGGTTTCCACAAACCAGTTCTGAATTGGATTTATTATAATTACCCTCAAGGAGGTCAATATTGAAGAAATCCTTGCTTCCGGCAATAGCAGGATTAAATATGAAAGGGTCAAAAATCCTGTAAGATACAGGATAAAGGGGCGTCTGTTGTCCGTTCGACAGATTGAAGGAGAAAATAGAAATTAAGATGATGAAAACTTTTTTTGCAACTGATATGAAAGATTTCATGTCCATAAATTCCAAATAATCAAATGATAAAACCAACAACTACGTTTTCTTTTCATTTGTTCGAATTTAAATTTATATCAAATATTCATGAAATGCAAACGATTTTCAGACTTTTATGACATTTGTAAATTTCTGGAATATAGTGTGTAGTTTGAACATAAAGTCTAATCGCTTAACTTTACTAAAAATTACAGGCAGCTATGAAAACAAAAACCTTATTTACATTTCTTTTATTAATTTCCATGTTATTCATCACACAATTCTCTTTAGCTCAGCTTCCTGAAGAAACAGAAGCTCAGAAAACTGAACGAATGAAATGGTGGACCGATGCACGTTTCGGAATGTTCATTCACTGGGGCTTATATGCTTTGCCGGCACGTCATGAATGGGTAAAGAATGCCGAAAGAATGACTAACGAGCAGTATCAGAAGTATTTTGAATTGTTTAACCCCGACATGTGGGATCCGCATGAGTGGGCAAAAATGGCAAAAGCTGCCGGAATGAAGTATGTGGTGCTTACCGCCAAACATCACGAGGGTTTCTGTATGTTTGACTCCAGATTTACCGACTATAAAGCAACAAATACTCCCTATGGAAAAGACATAGTAAAAGAATATGTTGAGGCATTCAGGGCAGAAGGATTAAAGGTTGGGTTCTACTACTCCCTTCTTGACTGGCATCATCCGGATTATACAATTGACAGTAATCATCCCCTTCGTCAAACATCTGATTCTGCCTATACACGACTGAATAAAGGCAGGGACATGAGCAAATATCGTGAGTATATAAAAAATCAGGTCAGGGAGTTGCTTACTAACTATGGCGAGATCAGTATAATCTGGTTCGATTTTTCATTCCCGGGAAAACATGGCAAGAGTCATGATGACTGGGATTCTGAAAACCTTTTAAAGATGGTCCGTTCACTTCAACCCGGAATTATTGTTGATGATCGTCTTGATCTTGACAATGTTGCAGGTGGATGGGATTTCACCTCCCCTGAACAGATTCAGGTTTCAAAATGGCCGGAAATAAATGGGAAAAAAGTACCATGGGAAACATGTCAGACATTCTCAGGCTCATGGGGATATTTCCGTGATGAAAATACCTGGAAAAGCACCGCACAGCTATTGGAACTTCTTATTGAATCAGTAAGCAAAGGAGGTAATTTATTATTGAACGTCGGCCCTACAGCACGTGGCGTTTTTGACTCCAGGGCTCAGGACAGGCTGAAAGCCATGGGGGAATGGATGAAATTTAATAATCGGTCAATTTATGGGTGTAGTGAAGCTCCCGCTGTTTGTACCGCGCCGGCTAATACGCTCCTGACTTATAATCCTGTAACTAAAAGATTATATGTTCATTTACTGGCATATCCAATGGGCAATCTTGTACTTTCTAACATGGCTGATAAGGTTAAATATGTGCAGTTTTTGCATGATGCTTCGGAAATAAGATTCAGACCAGGGAGCGATGAAGCCAAAAACGATCTGACCCTTTCACTTCCGGTTCAGAAACCTCAGATGGAAATACCAGTTCTGGAGGTTTTTCTGAAGTAAATCCTCACATTCGTCAATGAATTTTAAGATGTGTCGGATGGGTCAGGTAAATATCCTGATCTTCTTTGCTTGTGAATGTAAGAATTTGAAATGAACGATAAGTGTCTGATTTCTTTATCATTTTCCTTATAGGAATTTATCGCTTACAAGTTTGGGCCATTTAAGGTCAAGTTCTTTGAGAGTTTTTAGTAGTACCTCAGCTACAAAGTAAGTTTTTTGCCAGTTCTTGTCAGCGGGGACAATATGCCATGGAATATCAGCGCATCTGTTCATGATTTTTTCATATATTCCCATGTAATCGTCAAATTTATCTCGGGTATCCCAATCCCCATCTTTGTGTTTCCAATGCTTTTTCTTTGATTCTACTCTTTCCATAAGTCTCTCTTTCTGAGCCTCTTTTGATACATAGAGAAAAAACTTCAAAACTTTGGTATTATTACTCTCAATCAGTTTTTCGAAGTTGTTTATCTGTTCATAACGCTTTTCAATGACTTTAACGGGGATATATTTTTCAACTGATGGGACGAGAATATCTTCGTAATGCGATCGGATAAATATCTGCATTTCACCTCTTCCTGGAGTAACTTCATGAACTCTTCTCAGAAAATCGTGAGCAAATTCTTCATCAGTCGGTTTCTTAAATCCATGTATCTTTATACCTACAGCATTGCAAAACTTAAGAATATCTTTTGTAACGCCATCTTTACCTGAAGCATCAATTCCCTGGAAAACAATAAGAAGGCTGTACTTATTCTGACCATACATCTTATATTGAAGTTTCCCAATCTCTTTTAACATTTCTTTTGTTTTCTCCCTGGTTTGCTTTTTGAACAGTGTTTTGTCAAAAGTGGGATAATCTGCGATTTTAATTTTCATATTTATGAAAGATAAATATTTGGATTAATTGATTCTGGCAATGAAATCATTTCGATAATATATTGATGTCGAAAAAAGGTCAATAATGAATTGAAAACTGATGTTATACTTTTCTAATAGTAGAATTAGTATTGCGAAGATAGTAAAAATGGTAAAATGAAACTTTTGTAGACATATTTACGCTTAAATCCTTTAAATTTGAAAACTAATACATCAAAGCAAGATGGGAATAATACTCTACATAATTATTGGATTGGTAATTGGGGCTCTGATTGCATATCTGGGCACAAAGTCAGGATTAACCGCCTTACACCAGAAGGAATTACTTTTAAAAGCTGATGAAATCAATATGCTTGGCAGGCAGAACAGTGTTTTACAATCGAAAGTTGAAGCACAGGCAAATAGCCTTGAAGATGTAAGGAAAGCTATGGTAGATACTTTTAAATCGGCTGCTTCTGATGCATTGACTCAAAATAATAAACAGTTCCTCGATCTGGCAAAATCGCAGCTCGAGACTCATGTTAAGGAGGCTGAAGGAAATCTTGATGAACGCAAGAGCGCTATTGCCGAGATGCTTAAACCTGTAAAAGAATCAATCGACAGTTATAAAAAAAGGATTGAAGAACTTGAAAAAGGTTCAGAAAAAACGTTCGGCCAGGTTACGGAGATGTTATCAAATATTCAGGTAACAAATGCCAGTCTGCAAAAGGAAACGGGTGCCCTTGTAAATGCCCTGAGGAATCCCAGGGTAAGAGGCAGATGGGGTGAGATAGGTTTAAAACGGGTTGTTGAGTTTTCCGGGTTATCAGCCCATTGTGATTTTGTCGAGCAGGTTTATACAGAAGGAGAGGATTCAGTATTAAAGCCCGATATGATCATCAATCTGCCCGGGAACAGTCACGTTGTGGTCGATTCAAAATTACCGCTCGATGCTTATCTGCAGGCTCTCGAGACAGATGACGAAAATTCAAGGAATCTTCTTTTTGCGAAACATGCCAAAGACCTGAGGGATCATGTAAACCGGCTCAGCAAAAAACAATATTGGTCTCAGTTCCAGAATACTCCCGATTTTGTTGTATTGTACATGGAAGTTGAGTCAGCATTGAATGTGGCTCTGATGACCGATAAGACTTTGTTGCAGGATGCAATGAATAATAAAATAATATTGACTACGCCAACAACCCTGATCGTAGTGCTTAAATCGGTCGCAATGTCGTGGCAGCAGCATAATATTACAGAGAATGCTTTGCAGATAATGGAAGCAGCTATGGATTTCTATGGGCGGGTAAATGTTTTTGCTGATCATCTGGATAAAGTAGGTGGCGGATTAAAAACTGCACTGAAAGGATATAATGATGCAATAGGCTCGTGGGAAAGCCGCGTTTTACCTGCCGGCAGGAAACTGGAACAATTAAAAGCAACAGATAACAAAAATGTATTGCCCGATTTTGAGATTCTTGATAAACCTGTGAGGGAACTGAAAAAATCTGAGGAGTAATTTAAATATCCACACCCAAAAAATATATAGTTTCCCTTTTAAAATTTTAGTTTTTATGAAAAATCTAATTTTGTTCCTTTTATTAATTCTGGCCCTAAACCTTAATGGCCAGAATTACAAACCCGAATGGGAATCTCTCGATAAAAGAGCTGTCCCTCAATGGTTTCAGGATTCAAAGTTCGGGATTTTTATTCACTGGGGTGTCTATTCCGTACCTGCATGGGGACCGACGGGAGACAGCATAGGAGTTTATGACAAATATGCAGAATGGTATTGGAATAAATTGGTACAACCCGGGAAAACCCAGAAATATTTTAAGGAGTTTCATACAAAAACTTATGGACCAAATTTCAGGTATCAGGATTTTGCACCTATGTTCAAAGCTGAGCTTTTTGATCCAAATAAGTGGGCAGAAATATTTAAAGAATCCGGAGCAAAATACATTGTTCTCACTTCAAAACATCACGAAGGATTTGCTCTTTGGCCAAGTGCGCAGAGCTGGAACTGGAACAGTGTTGATATCGGACCGCATCGTGATCTCTGCGGCGATCTCACAACTGCGGTAAAAAATATGGGTCTTCACATGGGATTTTATTATTCACTCTATGAATGGTTCAATCCAATTTATAAGAGTAATCCGACGGAATATGTAAATCAACACATGATACCACAGATGAAAGATCTTGTAACCCGTTATAAGCCTGATATCCTGTGGACTGATGGAGAGTGGGACAAACCGAGCAAAGATTGGAAAAGTGAAGAATTTCTTGCATGGCTTTACAATGAATCTCCTGTAAAGGACAATATCGTAGTAAACGACAGGTGGGGAAGTGAAACAAGGAGCAAACACGGAGGTTTCTACACAACTGAATATGGTCTTGTTGGTGATAAAGAAGGAATTGATAACACTGTTCCTCATCCATGGGAAGAGTGCAGGGCAATCGGAAACTCTTTCGGTTTCAACCGTACCGAAGATCTTTCTGATTATTCAACCCCTAAGCAACTTATCAGATTATTAGTTTCAACTGTATCTGCAGGAGGAAATTTGCTTCTCGACATTGGGCCTGCTGCCGACGGTACAATACCTGTTATTATGCAGCAGCGGCTTCTCGAAACTGGCAAGTGGTTAAAAACCAATGGTGAGGCAATTTATAGTACACAAGCTTACATAAAGACTAAAAGGGATATGGAAATCAACCCGGAAACAAATAAAACTATCTTTTTTACTCAAAAAAATAAAGAGCTGTACATCATTTGTCTAGACTGGCCCAAGGGTGATATTGTACTGAAGGGAGTCTTCCCTGATAATAAAGTGAAGGCCATTCTTTTAGGAACTGACAGACCTGTTTCAGTTAAAAAAACCGGAGGAAATTTGCTCATAACATCCCCTTTGCTTACTCCTGATGACAATCAACCTGCATATGTATTTAAAGTCAGCGGCCTTATAAAATAAATAACTAAAATGTTAAAATTTATTAAATCATCATATTTTAAGTACTTTAATATTAATATACCTGAAACTTTTGAATACCTTTCGGGACTTTAAAAACCTCGTTTACTTTAGAATCCCGAGAATAAACTATTAGTAACCTTTTTTAATGCGCAGGAATAATTTCTTATATATCTTCTTATTTACCCTCTTTTCCGGTTCTGGTTTATTTACTGGCCAATGCTTTGGTCAGCCTCCTGCTGTTCAAATAAATCAACAGGAACCGCTTAAAGATAATCAGATTCTTTATACCGGTAAAGTATGGCGCAATCTTTATAACTATATTAAGGGAGATCAGTTTCTTTTTTCAAAAGATTTTTTAAACGGGTCGATAACAATAAATGGGAAAACATTTAAGGATTTAAGTATCAATTATGATATATATAAGGATGAGATCATAACTCCAACGAATCGTGGTTTTATTCTGCAGCTGAATAAGGAAGTGGTTGATAGTTTTACTATAATCTTCCGTTATAAAACATACAAATTTGTAAATACTCAGGAGGATAGCCTGCCGGGTATTATAGGATTTGTCAACCTGTTATATAAAGGTAAATCAGAACTTTTTATAAAGTATAAAAAAGAAATTCAATTACTTGCAGTTGATGATAAGTACGATTTGTTTTATCGCACATATCGGATCTACCTTCTGAAAGACAGAATAGTTTATCAGATATCTAATAAACATGACTTATTAAAAGTTTTAAATGAAGACAAAACACAAATTAAAGAATTTATAAAAAAAAATAAATCAAAAATTTCAAAAACGGAACCGGAAAGTTTTATTCCTGTAATCAGGTATTATGATAGTATAAGCCACTAGACCTGTATTTATGAAATTAAAGATATTTATCCTCATTTTAATATTGTCCTTGTCAGTAAATCTTGGAGCCCAGGAAAAATACGGGTTATCATCAAATTATAAGGATATTTCTTTTATAGATTTTGTTACAAGAATTGAAAATATTCTTCCAGTAAAATTCTATTACATGGATGACTGGGTAAAAGATCTTAAGTTAGGAGATTATCCCGATTGTGCGACGCTTTCGTGTGTTATGGATAACCTTCTGAAAGGAACAACTCTTTATTATTATATTGATGATTTTGGAAATGTTGTGATTACGAATAATTACGCTGTTAAAGTTTCAAGCAAAACTTTAGAAAAAAACGATAAATTTCTTCCTCCGACTGATTTTTCAAGCTCTTCAGAAGGCCAGCAGGCGGCAGGAAATGCATCGGTGGAAATAGGAAATCCGGCTGAAAGAAATAAACCTGGCAATGTTATTATCTCAGGATATATCAAAAATAAGACTACTAAGGAACCTGTATCAGGAGTGACAGTATTCATTCAGAAACTCTCATTAGGAACAATCTCCAACGATTATGGATATTATACTATAACACTTCCCCGGGGAGTTCACTTACTCCAGTTTTCATTCATCGGTATGAAAGAAAAAACTATCAATCTGAATCTTTATGGAACCGGTGAACTCAATGTTGAAATGAACAGTGTTATGATCCCTCTGAAAGAAACCGTTGTGTCAGCTCAGAAAAGTGTTACACTTCAGCGATTTGAGGTTGGAGCAGAAAAGATCAACATTGCAGCTTTTAAGTTGTTGCCAACCTCGATGGGGGAATCGGATATAATAAAAAGTGTTCTTTTAATTCCAGGAGTTCAGTCTGTTGGAGAGGGTTCTGCAGGTTTTAATGTAAGAGGAGGTTCCGCTGATCAGAACCTGATCCTTTTATATGGAGCACCTATATACAATTCCTCACATTTCTTTGGATTCTTTTCAGCTGTCAATTCCGATATAATAAAAGATGTTACATTATATAAAGGTGGAATCCCAAGCAGATATGGAGGAAGGATTTCTTCAGTACTTGATATAGGAACCAGAGAGGGAAACAGAAATGAATTTGCCGGAAGTGCAGGAATAAGTCCCATTACCACTCATTTGTCATTGGAAGGCCCGATTATCAAAGATAAACTAACCTATATACTTACTGCACGTACTACTTATTCAAACTGGGTTTTCGGCCTGATCAATGACCCTGCACTTAAAAATAGCAGAGCATCGTTCTATGATTTGAACGGTAAGATAACTTACGACATAAATAAAAACAATAAAATAGACTTTTCAGCATACACCAGTCACGACTCATTCAGGTTTAACTCCGACACAGTTTACAGTTATAACAACAATATTTTTGCCTTAAAGTGGCGTCATTTTTTCAGCACCAGGTTTTTTTCTTCTATTTCAATAAATAACAGTTCTTATAATTATGATATCTCCAGCCAGTATCTTCCGACAGAGGCTTTTGTTCTTTCTCATAAAATAAATAGTACCGGATTAAAAACAGATTTCAACTGGTTCCTTGGAAGAAATGAGATAAATTTTGGTCTTGACCTTACCAGGTATGCAGTAAATCCAGGGAGTTATCTTCCTGACAGCGATTCATCACTCGTTAAACCAAATACAATAGAAAAAGAACGAGCCTGGGAAGGAGCATTATACATCGATGACAAGTTTCTTCTTACAGATTTTTTGTCCGTTAATGTCGGATTGAGAGTATCGTCTTTTATCTCTTTGGGTCCACAATCGGTTATGATCTACAATCCTGAGTTTTCAAAAAGCATATCAACTATTACTGACACGCTAAACTTCAAATCAGGTCAAGCCACCGGCAAATATGCAGGGCTGGAGCCAAGAATCTCATTGAATTTCCGTATTTCAGACAAGAGTTCTCTTAAGATAAATTATAACAGAACAATACAATACCTGCATTTGCTATCGAATTCAACTTCAATATCTCCGACAGATACCTGGAAACTCTGTGATTATTATCTGAAACCGCAGATAGGTGACCAGGTTGCAATTGGCTTCTATGAATTGTTATTTAAAAATCATTTCGAAACTTCTGCTGAACTATACTATAAAAGTATCAGTAATATGGTAGATTTCAAAGGAGGTACAAATCTTATAATGGATGACAACATTGAAAAAGATGTAGCGAATGTGAAAGGTAAAGCTTATGGTTTGGAGTTAGTTTTGAGAAAGACAGAAGGAAAAATCCGGTATGCTATTGGTTATACATATTCAAGGACCTTCATTAAAAGCCTTGGCACCTTTAGTGACGAAATTATTAATTCAGGAAATTGGTTCCCGGCTAATTTTGATAAACCAAATGACCTTGTTGTCACATTTAATTATATCTTTTCCCGCCGTCTCAGTTTCTCCTCTAACTATACATATAGTACAGGCCGGCCTATAACTTATCCTATCGCTACCTATGATATCAGCAATAAGTTGCTTGTAACTTATTCAGACAGGAATGAATACAGAATTCCTGATTATACCCGGCTCGATATTTCTTTAAATGTAAAAGGGAACCTCAGGTCGCATAAAATTGCACATCCTAACTGGACATTCTCAGTCTATAATTTACTTGGACGACAAAATGTCTATTCAATTTATTTCGAAAATGATGGGAATATGGTAAAAGGGTACAAGTTGTCAGTCTTTGGCAGAGCAATTCCCTCAATAACATTTAGTTTTGACTTTTAATTAATCAGATGTATAATAGTCTCAAAAATTCATTGATTTTCTTCGTTTACTCCGGCCCCAAGGGGAGGGAAAAAAATCAATTTACTTCCGCAAAGCGGAATGGTGTAAATAAATTGATTTTCAGGCTATTTGTAAGCAAATGGATGCAGTTAAAATATTTTTTTCTTCTTTTAAGCTTTCTGTTTTTGAACAGTTGTATAACACAATTTATCCCTCAAACGAATGAGAATAAGGAATTACTTGTTGTCGAAGGTTTGATAACTGATAAACCAGGAGTGAATACTATAAAACTGTCTAGAACCCTTCCTCTTGGAACAATAAACTCTGCAAACCCTGTAAAAGGATGCCTTGTTACAATTTCCGACGATATTGGCAATACATATATTCTCACAGAAACCGATGCCGGAATATATGTTACAGACGCTTCAAGTTTTCAGGGTTCCGTGGGACGATTTTATACTTTGCATATCAATACAAATACTTCTGGTAATAATCATAATTATGAATCGTATCCGATAGAGATGAAACCTGTCCCTCCAATCGACAGTGTATATTACGAGAAAGTTATTATCCAGCAAAGTACTGACTTTTCTTCAGGTAAGGAGGGATGTCAGATTTACTTAAATACCTATGATCCGGCAAACCAATGTAAGTATTACAGATGGGAATTTGTAGAAACATGGGAATTCATTCTTCCTTACGTTGTTCCAAACAATACATGTTGGATCTCAGCTAATTCTGATAAAATTAATATCAAAAACACTTCTGTTATTTCGGAAGATAAGATCGACCGTTATCCGTTAAACTTTATTTCAAACGAAACAGACAGGTTGAGAGTAGAGTACAGCATATTAGTCAACCAGTATTCCCTGAATGAAGATGAATACTTGTATTGGGAGAAACTACAAAATATTTCAGAACAGGTTGGAGGCTTGTATGATATGATACCATCTGCTGTGCCAAGTAATGTTTATTCTCTTGTTGATCCAAATGAAAAAGTACAGGGTTATTTCAGCGTTTCAGCCAGCTCATCCAAAAGAATTTTCATAAGAGACCATTTTGCAGGAGTGGTCACTCCATATACAGATGATGCGTGTATTGCTGATACCATTTTCGCAGGTGCTCCTATTCCAGACTACTCCTGGGTAATTATTGATCACCCGTTACCACCACCAGGCTATCAGGTAATCACTCGTACCAAGGTTTGTTATGATTGCACGGTAAGAGGTACAAATGTCCCACCTGATTTCTGGAAAGAGGGTAAGTAATGAATTATAGATGAAAGTATTATAAATGATAAAAAAAATAAAACCGGCGATTCTTATTCTGATGCATATATTGTTTCTGCAAGGGTTATGTGGTCAGGTGTCGATGAATATGACAGATTATCTGAGTAAAAAGTTTTTAAATTACACTGCAACTGTTCCGAGAGAAGAAATTTATATTCACTCAGACAGAGAGGAATATATTTCAGGAGAAGATCTGTGGTTTAATATCTACTTGATTGACAGAAAAAGTTTAAAACCCTCATCTGAGAGTAAAATTGTGTACTTCGAACTTCTTAATTCTGAAAACCGTCCGATTGTGCAAAAAAAGATATGGCTTGATGGAGGTTTTGGTCCGGGTCAGGTTGTTCTGCCTGATACATTAAGCACCGGGACATATACAATCAGGGCATATACCAGCTGGATGAAAAATTTTCTCCCGGTTAATTGCTTCACAAAGAATGTTCATATCTATAATGCATTTAGTTCCGGGGCAATAAAAGAAAAGACATATTCAGGCAAAATATTTGGGGGTGGTGAAAGAGCTGATAATTATCCAGCAGCAGTAAATTCCGGACTTACTCTTAAAGCAGATAATCTAAAACCGGATGTTCTGGAAATCAATGTTGTAACTGATGAAAAATATCGTACTGAGAATAATAATCAGTTTTATTTATTTATTCAGACACATGGAAATATTAACCATGTAAGTTCTCAGTGGATAACGGGTGAATACACAAAGATCTTTATCCCAAAAAAACAGCTGACAGCCGGAATCAATCAAATAACTGTTTTTAATTCTAAAGGGCAGCCTGTTGGTGAAAGGTTTATTTACACCCCGGACAGGGAGAATCCGCTTGTGAATATTCATTCGGCCGACAGTGCCGGGCTCAGGGAAAAAATATCTCTCGATCTGGGGTTTGGGAATGTACTGACCACAACATTGAATTCAATCAATTTAAGTATATCAGTTGCACCTGTAACTAATAATCATTTTACCAGTGATATAAATGATTATATGGTTTTTGGAACAGAATTTGGATCGTTGCAGAGGAGTGCACTTAAAGGTTTAAAAATCAATAATATATCTCCGGAAGTAATCGATAGTCTTCTTCAGACTATGAAAAGCAACTGGATAGACTGGAACACTATCCTGGCAGCTGACCTGCCTGTTTTTAGGTACCAGGTAGAAAAAGACGATCATTACCTTTCAGGAAAACTTTTGACCGGCGATAAGAAAGCAGCAGATGCTGATAAGTTTGTTTTTTTGTCTCGTCCGGGTAAAATAGCTGTTTTTCAATATGCCAAAACAGATGAGGAAGGGAACTTCAGCTTCAGAATTCATATTGATGAAAAGGTTAAGGAGTTAATTATCCAGCCGGATGCAGCAACTAAAAATCAATCTCTTAATATTGAATCACCATTTTCGCATCAGTATATTAAATCAGAAATATCGGTTGATTCGACCAATAAACAGATTCCCGGCTATATTTCAGCCTGGAGTGTAAATCATCAGGTAAGGAAAATATATGGAACTTCTTCCATTGGAGACCCGCTGGCTTCTTTAATTTCAATACCCAGGTCCAAAAGATTCTATGGGAAGCCAGATCAGGAATTGAACATGAAAGATTACATTACATTACCCGTAATGCAGGAAGTCTTTTTTGAACTTTTAGTAGGTGTCTTTCTGAAGAATAAGAAGTCGGATTATGAGATTGCAATTGCTGATCCTGACAATAACAAACTTTATGATACGCCCCCCGGTTTATTTATTGATGGTGTTGTGATTAAAGATCCTTCCATAATTGCCGGAATTGATCCTGAGAATGTTGAAAAAATAGATGTCGTCAGAGAAAGATACTCTGTTGGTGATTACCTTTTCTATGGAATAGTTAACATTATAACAAAATCCGGAGATTTCAGCAATGCAACCCTGCCGGATTATGCTATCAGGCTGCCTTACAGAGTGATAGATCCTGTTTCTTCATTTGTTTCACCCGATTATTCATCTGTAGCATTGAAGAGAAGCCGTATTCCGGATTTCAGAACTACACTTTATTGGAATCCATCTGTTAAGCCTGACAAAGAAGGTAAGGCAAGGATTGAGTTCTGGACATCTGATTTTGTTTCTGATTTTGAAGTTAATATTCAGGGTATTACACCTGATGGTAAAATATTTTCACTTAAAAAAATCATTAAGGTAACGCGATAATAAATGTTTCACATAAACATAAGAAGGTTATCTATATGTAGTTTTAATGTCTTGATATTACTCCTTTTTATTTTTTTTTCAGGGTCTGACCTTTATGGCATCAAACAAGGATTGTCCGGGCAACTCCCTGTAAAAGTAAATCAGCAGGATACTCTTATTGAAAATCAGAATCTTTTCAATGGCAGGATCTGGAGAAACCTTTATTATCTGTCAGAAGGCAATCAATTTTTGTTTTCCAATGAGTTTTTACCCGGATCACTGACAATTAATGGCAAGAGGTTTACAGACATCTTCCTTAAGTATGATATTTACAATGATGAAATTCTTACCCCCGTTGACCAGGGAGGAATACTTCAGCTGAATAAAGAAATGGTTGACAGTTTTTCTCTTTCATTTCAGGATAAAACATATAAGTTTATAAAGATGCAGGATGATAGTATAAAAGGGTCTAAAAAATATTTTAGCGTGTTATATCATGGAAAAACAGCACTTTACCTGAAATACACTAAAAAAATTGATAAGCTCACAATTAACGGAGAAAATGAAAAGTTCTATCAGTTTAGACGGATCTATTTTGTTAAAGACAACGTTATTTACCTGATAAATAGTAAAAGTGATTTAATAATGGCGCTGATTGAAAAAAAAGAGATGATTAAACCCTTCATTAAAAAAAACAGGCTCTATGTTTCAGAAAAAGAACCAGAGAGTTTTATTCCTGTAATAAGGTATTATGACAGCCTTAGCCATTAGGCACTAATTTTATGAAATTAAAGCTTCATATCCTTATTTTAACATTGCTCTTTTCCATGAGCCTTGGAGCACAGGAAAAATACAGGATATCATCTGATTTTAAGAATCTTTCTTTTAAAGAATTTACGCTAAAAGCTGAAAAACTTTTCTCTGTAAAATTCTTTTATAGAGATGAGTGGGTGTCCGGACTGAAGACAGGAGATTTATCAGACTGTCAGACATTATCCTGTGTGCTGGATAATCTTTTTAAAGGAACAACTCTTTATTATATCATTGAAGAATCGGGGAATATAGTTATTACAAACAGGTTTGCCATTAAGGTTTCAGTTGCACCTTCAGAAAAAAATAATAGCTTCCTTCCACCAAATGATTATAGCGGGTCAGGAGAAAATCAGCGGACAGAGGGTAATATATCCATTAATATCGGGAATCCGGCAGAAAAAAATAAACCCGGAAATGTTATTCTGACGGGCTATATCAGAAACAAGGATACAAGAGAGCCGGTACCCGGTGTAACTGTTTTCATTCAGAAGCTCTCTGTTGGAACGGTCTCCAATGAATATGGCTATTTTGCACTAACACTGCCCAGGGGAATTCACTTTCTCCAATTCTCATTCATCGGGATGAGGGAGAAGGCGATAAATCTGAATCTCTGTGGAAACGGGGAACTTAATGTTGAGATGAACAGTGTTCTTATCCCTTTAAAGGAAACAATTGTGTCGGCTCAGAAGAGTATTACCCTTCAGCGATTTGAGGTGGGAGCTGAAAAGATCAACATCACTTCTTTTAAGTTATTACCAACCTCTATGGGGGAATCTGATATAATCAAAAGTGTTCTTTTAATTCCCGGAGTTCAGTCTGTCGGAGAAGGTTCAGCCGGTTTTAATGTACGGGGCGGCTCTGCTGACCAGAACCTTATTCTTCTTTATGGGGCACCAATATATAATTCCTCACATTTCTTCGGATTCTTCTCGGCAGTTAACTCTGATATAATCAAGGATGTTATGTTATATAAAGGTGGAATACCAAGCCGTTATGGCGGGAGGATTTCATCGGTACTTGATATAGGATCAAAAGATGGTAACAGGAAAGAATTTACCGGTAATGCAGGAATTAGTCCGATTACAACCCATATCTCGATAGAAGGACCTCTGATAAAGGATACATTTTCCTATTTACTTACTGCACGTACAACTTATTCAAACTGGATCTTCGGCCTTATCAAAGACCCGTCTCTGCACAATAGCAGAGCCTCATTCTATGATTTAAATGGTAAACTGACATATGACATGAATAAGAATAATAAAATAGATTTTTCTGCTTATCTCAGCCACGATGCTTTCAGGTTCAACTCTGATACCGCTTACCGTTATAACAACAATATTATTGCATTGAAATGGCGTCATTTTTTCAACAGCAGGTTTTTCTCTTCCTTTTCTATAAATAACAGTTTTTATAATTACGATATTTCGAGCCAGTATTTTGCAACGGAAGCTTTTGTACTTTCACATAAAATAAACAGTACCGGATTAAAAGCAGACTTTAACTGGTTTACCGGAAGAAATGAGATCAATTTTGGTCTTGACCTTACCCGGTACGCGGTTACTCCGGGCAGTTACCTTCCTTATGGCGATTCATCACTTGTTGTACCTCATACCATTGAAAAGGAACGGGCCTGGGAAGGCGCTTTATACATTGATGATAAATTTCTTCTGACAGATTTTCTCTCAGTTAATGCAGGAGTGAGACTGTCATCTTATTTTTCCTTTGGTCCGCAAACTGTAATGATCTACAATCCCGGATATTCAAAAAGCGTATCTACTATTACCGATACCATTAATTTCAGGCCAGGTGAGATAACAAGCAAATATGCAGGTCCGGAATTCAGAGTCTCATTAAACTTCAGGATTACAGACAAAAATTCTTTCAAGATCAATTATAACAGAACCAGACAATACCTGCATATGCTTTCAAATTCAGCATCGATATCTCCTACAGATACATGGAAGCTTTGTGATTATTATCTGAAACCGGAAATTGGCGACCAGATTGCAGTTGGATTTTATGAAATGTTGTTCAGCAACAACTTCGAAACTTCTGCTGAGTTATATTATAAGGAAATAAAAAATATGGTCGACTTTAAAGGTGGAACAGATATTATAATGGATGAGAACATTGAAAAAGACATAGTCAACGTGAAAGGCAAGGCTTATGGTTTGGAATTGGTTTTAAAAAAGACGGAAGGGAAGATCCGCTACAGCATAGGATATACTTATTCCAGAACCTTCATCAGAAGTCTGACCAATTTCAGCGAGGAAATAATCAATTCCGGTAAATGGTTCCCGGCAAATTTTGATAAACCCAATGATCTTGTTATTACTTTTAATTATCTCTTTTCGCGCCGCTACAGTTTCTCATCTAACTATACCTGGAGCACAGGGCGGCCAATAACATATCCTGTGGCCACATATAATATGTATGATGATGTACTTGTTCATTATACTGACCGGAATAAGTACAGGATACCCGATTATTCCAGGCTCGATCTTTCTTTCACAATAAGAGGGAATCTGAGAGCCCACCGACTTGCTCATCCAAATTGGACCTTCTCTGTTTATAACCTTCTTGGCAGACAAAATGTGTATTCAATTTATTTTAAAAAACAGGGTGATATATATACCGGTTACAAATTATCTGTGTTTGGCAGGGCTATTCCATCAGTTACTTTTAGTTTTGATTTCTGATAAACTTATGATTCATAAACCATATATCTTATTATCAATTTTGCTTCTTCTTAACGGTTGTGTTGCAGAATTTATTCCAAAAATTGAGGAGGAAAAAGAACTTCTGGTTGTTCAGGGTTTAATAACAGATCAGCACGAGACTGACACAATTAAACTTTCTAAATCACTACCGCTTGGGGAAGTAAGTGAAGCCAAACCTGTTAGTGGATTCCACGTTACAATATCCGATAATTTTGGCAATGTAGTCAGTCTCACAGAATCAGTGCCGGGTACATACCTTACCCCATCGACATTTTATGGAATAATTGGGCGAATTTATACATTACATGTCAAAACAAATTCCGAATCCGGCAATCTTACTTATGAATCATATCCGATGGAGATGGTTCCTGTTCCTCCTATTGACAGCCTATATTATGAAAAAATTGCTATTGAGAAACCGGAAGGATTTTTTAAGGGAGTTGATGCATGTCAGATTAAATTGGATACTTATGATCCTCAAAATATATGTAAGTATTACAGATGGAATTTCTCAGAGACATGGAAATTCAGGCTTCTTTTTGATGTGCCAAATCAGACATGCTGGATAAATGAGAAATCTCATTCAATAAATATTAAAAGTACCGCTGGTTTTGATGAAGCAAGGATTAAAAGCTATCCTATAAATTATATATCAAATGTCACAGACAGACTAAGAACGAGGTACAGCATTTTAGTAGATCAGTACTCCCTTAATGAAGATGAATATATCTACTGGGAAAAAATTCAGAACATTGCGGAACAGGTTGGAGGTCTTTATGATATTATCCCTGCTTCTGTTCCGAGTAATATCAACTGTATTGAAAATCCTTCTGAGACGGTGTTGGGCTATTTCAGTGTTTCAGCCAAATCATCTAAAAGACTTTTTATACAAGATAATTTTGAAGGTATTATAGACAGATATAAGAAGTGCATTACCGATACTGTATACTCTCCTGATTTCCCTGGAGTTAATATTACTTCTTGGATTCTGTTTGCCCATAAATGTGGAGGCCCTCCTTGCGTGGCATTTTATGAAATCACGACTGATGAGGAATGTGCTGACTGTACCTTAAGGGGGACAAAAATAAAACCTGATTTCTGGACAGATGATAAATAACAAATTATCGAATAAAGTATTATAAATGATAAAAAAAATAGAATCTGTAATTCTCTTTCTGATACATTTAGTGTTTCTCCAAGGTATTAATGGACAGACACCTAAGGATATGACAGATTTACTTATTCAAAAGTTTTCAGGATACGTTAAATCAGTCCCCAGAGAGGAAATATTTATTCACTCTGACAAGGAAGAATATATTGCCGGAGAAGATTTTTGGTTTAATGTTTATTTGATTGATAGACAGAGCTTTAAGCCTTCGTATGACAGCAGGATTGCTTATTTTGAACTATTGAATGCTGAGAACAGGCCGGTCGTACAAAAGAGAATACTTATTGATAAAGGTTTTGGTCCGGGACAAATTGTTTTACCCGACACATTAAGCACAGGTATCTATACTATCAGAGCATATACCAGCTGGATGAAAAACTTCCTTCCGTATAATTGTTTTATGAAAAATATTGAAGTATACAATACTTTAAATGCCAAAGGATTCAAAGGGAAACCAGAAACAGCTTCATCCGTTAAGAAAATAGACGATAACAATGTTAAAAAGTATCTTAAAAATTCCGGTGTAACTCTGAACATAAATAATTCTAAACAGGATATCCTCGAATTATTTATAAATTCTGACAATAAATTCCGGACTGAAAACGATAACCATATTTACGTTTTCATTCAGACTCATGGGAATATAGGACATATTAGTTCTGAAAAGATTGATGAGGAAACTACGAAGATTTCTATTCCAAAGGTTTCGCTGAGCTCAGGAATAAATGAGATAACTATATTTGATTCAATGGGAAAACCTGTAGCTGAAAGATATATTTATATTCCTGTTAAGTATAATAATTTTCTGACTCTTAATTCATTCGACAGTTGTGGTTTAAGGAGTAAAATCACACTCAGCCTTGAATCAATAAACGAAGAATCTGCATTATTGAATTCGGCAAATCTAAGTATATCAGTTGCGCCCTGGTCGAGTGACATGAAAATCGTGGGGATGACCGACTATTTGTTATTTGGCTCGGAGTTTGGAGAACTAAACAATTTATTTAATGGCAGAAGAATTACCGACCTTCGTCCTGAATTAATTGATAGTATACTTCTAAATGTCAGAAGCAACTGGATTGACTGGTCAGCGATACTTTCAGATGATCATCCTCATTTCAGATATCAGATGGAAAAAGAAGGTCATTACCTTTTAGGAAAACTTCTTTCCAAAGATCAGCAAACAGTACATTCTTCAGAAATTCTTTTATTGTGTACACCCGGAAAAGAGGCCTCATTCCAATATACACGGACAAATAATGAAGGCAATTTCTGCTTCAATATTCACATCGATGAGGGACTGAAAGATCTGATAATAATGCCCGATGATTTAAGCAAAAATTATAAAAGCATTATTGAATCATCATTTTCTGATCAATACCTCAAGTCTGACAAATTGGTTGATTCATCCTTGAAACAGGTGCCAGGTTATATTTCAAAGTCAGGTATTAATTATCAGGTGCAGAAAATTTATGGAACATCTGCCCTCGATGTACCTTCGAACGCTGTTTCCCCTACTATAAATCAGTTTAGGTTTTATGGGAAGCCTGACATTGAATTAATCCTGTCAGATTACATAAGCTTGCCAGTTATGGATGAGATATTTTTTGAGCTTTTACCGGGAGTTGCTCTGAAAAAGAAAAAATCGGGATACGAAATATCTATCACCAATTATGCCGGTGATAAATTTTCTGTTATATCACCATCTATAATGATAGACGGTATAATAATAAAAGATGCCACAATGATTGCCAATCTTGATCCTGAAATAGTTGAGAAAATTGATGTCGTTAAGGGAAAATATTTAGTTGGAAAATATTTTTTCCCCGGCATTGTCAATGTTATTACCAAATCTGGTGAATTTAACTGCGTCCCGCTTCCTGACTATATGACAAGGTTGACTTACAGAGTTTTAGATCCGGTAAGGTCCTTCAGCTCTCCTGATTATTCGTCAGAAGAAATGAAAGAGAACCGGATTCCCGATTACAGAAATACGCTTTACTGGAATCCGTCTGTAAAACCGGATAATAATGGCAGTGCCAGGGTTGAATTCTGGAGTTCTGACAATAAATCAGATTATATAATCAATATTCAGGGAATTACACCGGAAGGGAAAATATTCTCCCTTCAGAAACTTTTGAAAGTTAACTGAGCCAGGGGGACAAGTTATGACTCAGGCTTATCTGGATCCCGGGGCTTTAAATTTTTTTGATGCATCATCAAGTACGAGGATCCAGTCATTACCGCGGCCTCCTGTAGGTGGCGTGAATTTTTGTATACCTGTTCCGGGGAACGAATCAATCAATTTGCTTTCACCTTTCCGCGGATCGAACCAATAGCCATTAATTGTTTTTGCTCCGATCTTATCCAGTTGGATATCTGCAGACCATCCTGTAGGGAAATATACAAATGCATATCCATCTCCTCTGGTGGCAACAACATATTCTGTTTCAGGAAAATACGTTGTAATAATAAGCGACTGATCGGGCACTCTTGAAAGGAATGGCCTCGACTCTAATAACCTGCGGGCATGGATCAGATCACAGGCTCCGGGCAGATCAAGAACATCATACCAGTTGTGCCGGGCCAATCCTATCGGTTCTCTTGAAGGTGTCAGAAACTGCCAGATTGGATGGCAACCATAGGTATGTCCAAATGCTCCACTGAATAAGTTCCAGTATAGAGCCTGTCTTATATCGGCATCGTTAAACCAACCCAGTACCTCAGGATTCCAGTTGACAGGATGATCTTCGTAGCGGGGTTCACCATCGAAACATGGTTTGACAGGTTTCAGATTATAATCACGTACAATTATCTGTTTATAGATTGCATAACTTCGCTGGACGTGACCAGTCTGGCACATATTAAAATCGAGCCAGCTGGATTCCTGGAACCATTCTGAAGAGCTTCGTTCACCCCAGGGATGAAAGGTCATAAGGTGATTTTTATCAGCCGATTTTATTCCTTCTCCAATAGCATCCCATATAATTTTATTATCACCTCCGCCATCCCGGTCACCACCATTGATCCAGATAATATTCAGAAATTCTTTATACCTGTTCCCGATCCACTGGCCATATCTGAATGCATTATCCTTATTAAAAATTACAGGACCAATTCCCCATTTCTTATCCACTTTATCTCCCCAGGCAGGAAGCAATCCTATAAAAATTCCTTTCTCAAATGCCTTCCTTATCACCCAATCTACATGTGTAAAATAGGCTTCATTTGGTTTAAGCGGATCGTTATCAATCAATGGCTTATCACCTTCTGCGTTATGAGTATTTAAACCATCAAGTTCTGCAAGTACAACCGATTGTATTACAGTAAATCCTTTTACCCTGCGGTTTTCTAAGTACTTTTCGGTCTCATCTTTATTCAACCGGTGAAACAATTCCCATCCGGTATCACCAAGATAGAAAAACGGAGTTCCATCTTCAAACACCAAAAAATGTTTGTTTTCGGATACTTTTAGTTTCCCATGTTTAAAATCTATTGAAGGTCCCTGCCATGGTATTTGCTGAGCAGTTAAAATGTTTACTGACAATGAGATTAATGCAAATGAAATTATCAAATGTTTCATCGTTGGATTTGATTAAGATATTACTAATATATAGAAATTTCGAGACTCTCATAAATATTATAGATATTCTGTGGGATATTTGACTTAACAAATATGTAAATTAGAGTCCTGGAAAGTTTTATAGTATCAGTTTTAATATTTTGCATAATGAGAAAAGTAAATTTGATAATCAGCCTGGTTTTTGTGCATTTATTAGTCAATGCACAAACTTATCCTTTTCAGAATAAAGGTATGTCTGATGATGAAAGGATCAGGAATCTTATTTCGCTTTTAACTTTGGATGAGAAAATTAATTGTCTTTCAACCCGTATTTCTGTTCCCCGGCTTGGGATAAAAGGAACTCATACCGTTGAGGGTCTTCACGGCCTGGCATACAGCGGTCCGGCAAACTGGGCAGTGAAAGGAGCTAAAGCCTCACCAACCACAACTTTTCCCCAGGCAATTGGCCTTGCCGAAATGTGGGATCCTGAGATGATTCAACAGGTTGCAGACTGGGAGGCCACAGAAAGCAGGTTTCTTGCCCAGAATAAAAAATTTGGAGTTTCCGGACTGATAGTTTTTGCCCCTAATGCTGACCTCGGGAGGGATATCAGATGGGGAAGAACCGAAGAATGTTATGGAGAGGATCCTTTCCTGACAGGAGCTAATGTCACCGCTTTTGTCAAAGGGCTTCAGGGCAATAACCCGATTTTCTGGAAAACTGCTTCACTCATGAAACACTTTCTTGCAAACAGCAATGAGAATAACCGGGCCTATAACAGTTCTGATTTTGATGAGAGGTTATTCCACGAATACTATTCATACGGTTTTTATAAAGGAGTAACGGACGGAGGATCCCAGGCTTTTATGACTGCCTACAATAAATATAATGGAATACCTTGTATCGTTAATCCGGTTTTGAGAAGTGTTGTTATGAAAGAATGGGGTTTAAGAGGTATTATTGCTACAGACGGAGGCGCTTTTAAACAGCTGATTACAACGCATGCATATTATACTTCGTTTCCTGTCGCAGCTGCAGAATGTATCAAGGCTGGAATAACAATGTTTCTCGATGATTACAGAGCTTCAGTTAAAGAGGCCCTGGAAAAAGGGTTAATCACTGAAAAAGATATTGAAGAATCTATTTATGGAAATTTCAAAGTTCTGCTGAAGTTGGGATTGTTGGATAGTTCACCACAAAATCCTTATTCAGAGATAGGAATTGCAGACACAATTGCTCCCTGGACAAAGCAGGAGGCTCGTGATCTGGTAAGAAAGGCTACTGAAAAATCAATTGTGCTGCTTAAGAATGAAAATATGGTTCTCCCTCTTCAGAAGGATAAGATTAAATCAATTGCAGTGATCGGTCCCTCTGCGAACTCAGTTATCTCAGACTGGTACTCGGGGACACCTCCTTACAGAATAAGTATTTTACACGGCATTAAAAATGCAGCTGGTGAAAATGTCACTATCAGGTATACAACCGGTAATAAAGCTGATTCAGCTGTTATTGCTGCAAAGGAAAGTGATGTAGCTATTGTATGTATTGGTAACCATCCTCTGAGTTATGGATTGGGCTGGGGTCAAAACTATGTTGCAAGTGATGGCCGTGAAGATGTTGACAGGCAGGCTATTACTATTGAGCAGGAAGACCTGGTAAAACTGGTTCTTGCTGCAAATCCAAAAACCATACTTATCATGGTATCCAGTTTTCCATATGCAATCAACTGGTCAAAAGAACATATACCTGCAATTTTACACATCAGCCAGTCGAGTCAGGAAATGGGTAATGCAATAGCTGAAGTAATTTTTGGTAAAGTCAGTCCTGCCGGACGATTGGTTCAGACATGGATATCTTCAATTGATCAGCTGCCGCCTATTCTGGACTATAATATCAGGCATGGGAGAACTTATATGTATAAAAATAATGTGGCGCTTTACCCCTTTGGTTATGGGTTAACATATACAACTTTCAAGTATTCAGGATTAAAAGCTGAAAAAAATTCAATTAAAAATAATGAAGTGGTCAATCTGACTTTCAGCCTTCAGAATACCGGAAACTTTGACAGTGATGAAGTGACTCAAATGTATGTGAGTTTTCCTGACTCCAAAGTTGATCGGCCAGTTTTAGCATTAAAGGGATTTAAACGTATTTTTGTGGGCAAAGGAGAGACCGTTAAGGTTTCAATTCCTCTCAGAGCAACCGATCTGACTTACTGGGATATTGATAAACAGGCATTTGTTCTGGAGAAAGGCAAAGTAAAATTTTTCATTGGAGCTTCATCTGAAGACTCTGAACTCCAGGGAGAAATTCTTGCAAATTAATTTTATTATTTGAAATTAGGATGAGATTCATCATTCCGCTTCTTCCTCCTGGTAACCATCAAATTGCCGTGTCATCCCGAGCTTCAGCGAGGGATCTCAATATGCAGATACTAATTTCCTAATGAAACTTAGCGCCTTAGGGTCTTCGTGGCAAAATTCTTTTTTGTTTCTTATTTCCTGCATAACTAAGTTCCGATCTGTGTTTATAAAATATCCAAATACATGATAATTGTCAGGTTTTTGATTCCTGTTTAACTTTCTGGCATAACTTGTACAACTATATCATTTTATTCAGGTATCTGCTGTCAAAAACCCTTGCAGCTTGATAGATTTGGATTAAATGAATATTCTGAAATATTCAATATCCCTATAATATGTTCACATATTCTATTAATTTTGCGACAAATTATATCATATCGGGTGTTAATAGTTATAAATTGAAAAACAATAAACCGGATTTTAACAGGATTGCCATCAAGGTTGGTAGCAATGTTATAACTCAATCAGATGGTTCACTTAATGACGGAAGAATTTTACGTATTGTTGAGGATGTCGCTATTCTTTATAAACGGGGAATAGAAGTTGTTTTAATCTCATCGGGAGCTGTGGCAGCTGGGAGAAGTGAGGTTTCTCCGTCAAAAAGGACAAACGTTGTAGCTGCAAAACAGATATGGGCAGCAATTGGTCAGGTTAAACTGATGTCGAGCTATCAGTTTCTCTTTGGGAAATATGGTATTCAGGCTGGTCAGCTTCTGGCAACAAAAGAGAGCTTCAGAGACCGCAGGCATTATCTGAATATGAAGAACTGCATTTCAGCTATGATTGAAAACCGCGTATTGCCGATTGTAAATGAGAATGATACCGTTTCAATAAATGAACTAATGTTCACTGATAATGATGAATTGTCCGGTCTTATATCATCAATGATGGACTGTAAATCACTAATTATCCTTTCGAATGTTGATGGCGTTTATAATGGAATTCCAGGGAAGAAAGAAACTGAACTTATTACCAGGATAGACGAAAAATCTGAAGACCTGGATAAGTATATTACCTCTGCAAAATCCGGATTCGGGAAGGGCGGGATGTTCACTAAATGTTCTATAGCGCGTAAGATTGCGGCTCAGGGCATTGATGTTTTTATAGCAAATGGAATGCGTGATTCCATAATTTCTGATATTGTCAGGAGAATAGAGGTCCCTTACACTCACTTTATTGCGAGCAGCAAAAAGGAAACCGGTGTGAAAAAATGGCTTTCTCATTCCGATACTTTTGCTAAAGGTGCGGTAGTCATAAATGATGGAGCAAAAGAAGCTTTGCTTGACGATAAGGCAACCAGCCTGCTTATGATAGGTATAACCAGAGTCGATGGATTTTTCAGAAGCGGCGATATTATCAGGATTGTTGATGAGGAGGGAAACAATATTGGGTTAGGTAAGTCGCAATATGATTCAAAAAAGGCTGAGCAGAATATCGGAGAAAAGCTTAGCAGACCATTTATTCATTATGATTATATGGTTATTAATGAGAGGAATAAGAGCAATGTTCAGATATAAAAAATAAACTCAAAATGCAAAATGTAAAAACAAATTGCTAAACCTGAAACCTTGAAATATAAACACAAAAACGCGAAACTATTTAATGATGGATTGTACACCTTTGTTCAGAAACGCAAAAAAAGCCAGCCGGGCATTAAATGTTCTGGATAAGGATATAATTAGTAAGATTCTTTTATTAGTTGCGGAGACTGCTGTTGAAAATACAAGGTACATTTTAGCAGAGAATCAAAAAGACCTGGCTTTGATGGAGGAATCAGATCCCGGATATGACCGTTTGGTTTTGACAGCCGGCCGTATTGAGGGTATTGCTTCTGATATCAGGAATGTTGTGAAACTGCCGAGCCCTCTTGGTCATATTCTGATGAAAAATACAAGAGAAAACGGATTGATAATTTCAAAGATATCAGTACCGTTTGGTGTTGTCGGGGTTATTTATGAAGCAAGGCCAAATGTCACTTTTGATGTTTTTTCTCTTTGCCTGAAATCGGGAAATGCCTGTATCCTTAAAGGTGGAAGTGATGCAATCAACTCCAATACAGCTATCGTGAAGCTAATCAGGGAAGTACTTTGGGAAAATGGTATTGACCAGGACATTCTGACACTTCTTCCTGCAGGGCATGATGAAACTACTCAGTTATTAAACGCCAGGAAATATGTCGACCTAATAATTCCACGTGGAGGCAGGGATCTGATTGATTACGTGAGAGAAAATGCTTCTATACCGGTTATAGAAACAGGGGCAGGAATTTGTCATACGTATTTTGACGAATTTGGCGACAAAGAAAAAGGCCGGCCAATAATTAACAATGCAAAGACACGCAGGGTGAGCGTTTGTAATGCTTTGGACTGCCTGATAATACATGAAAAACGTTTGAAAGATCTTGATTTTCTCGTTGGGTTATGTTCTGATTCGGGCGTTGTTATTTATGCCGATGAAAAAGCTTATGAAGCATTGAGAGGCAAATACCCGCCGGAGCTTCTCCAAAAAGCTACCGGCGAATCATTCGGTACTGAGTTTCTTTCATACAAAATGGCTATTAAAACTGTTAAGTCATTTGAAGAGGCTGTTGACCATATCTCGGAATTCGGATCTAAACACAGTGAAGCAATTATTTCTGAGAACAAAAATAATGTTCAATTGTTCTATAACATAGTAGATGCTTCATCAATTTATTCAAATGCTTCAACCGCATTTACTGATGGGTCTGAATTTGGATTGGGAGCGGAAATCGGTATCTCTACTCAGAAATTACATGCCAGGGGACCGATGGCACTCGAGGCTTTGACAACCTACAAATGGATTATCAAAGGGAACGGACAAATAAGATAATAAACTTTTAAAAATTAGAGCTTTATGATATTTGATTTTGAGATGATAGATTCTTTTTATAAGCAACTTGACTCAAGAATTCTGGAAATCAGAAAAGAACTGAAGCACCCCTTGACCTTAAGTGAAAAAATTCTATATAGCCATATTTATCAGAAGAATCAGACAAAATCATTTAACAGGGGTGTTGACTATGTTGATTTTTTGCCGGACAGGGTAGCTATGCAGGATGCCACTGCACAGATGGCAATATTGCAATTCATGATGGCAGGAAAAGAGACTACGGCTGTTCCGACTACTGTTCATTGCGATCATCTTATCCTTGCAAAGGCTGGAGCTGAAGCGGATCTGAAATCAGCCGGTATAACAAATAAAGAGGTATATGAATTTCTGAGTTCTGTATGTAATAAATATGATATCGGATTCTGGAAACCGGGGGCAGGTATAATTCACCAGATAGTCCTTGAGAATTATGCATTTCCCGGAGGTATGATGATTGGCACGGACTCACATACTCCTAATGCAGGAGGACTCGGAATGATCGCTATCGGTGTAGGTGGAGCTGATGCAGTTGATGTACTGGCAGGAATGGGCTGGGAATTGAAATTTCCCAAAATCATAGGGATAAAGCTTATAGGTAAACTAAGTGGATGGTCTTCTGCCAAAGACATTATTTTAAAAATATCCGGATTACTTACTGTGAAAGGGGGTACAGGTAATATTATCGAATATTTCGGCGAAGGCGCTGAATCACTTTCCTGTACCGGAAAGGCCACCATCTGTAATATGGGAGCAGAGACAGGGGCTACCTGCTCCATCTTCAGCTTTGATAATTCAATGACTGAGTATCTTTTTGCTACAGGAAGAAAGGCTGTTGCTGACCTTGCACAGAAGAACAGGGCTCATCTGTCTGCGGACAATGAGATCTATGCTGATCCGGCCAGATATTATGATCAATATCTTGAGATTGACCTTTCCGAGCTTGAACCATATATTAACGGTCCTTTTACACCCGATCTGGCAACTCCTATATCGCGTATGAAAGAGGAAGCTATTAAGAATCAATGGCCTGTAGATGTGGAAGTCGGACTTATAGGATCTTGTACAAATTCATCCTATGAAGACCTTTCAAGAGCGGCTTCAATAGTAAAAGATGCTTTATCTAAAAACCTTATTGCAAAATCTGAATTTACGATTACTCCTGGCTCTGAGCAGATCAGGTCAATTACTGAAAGGGATGGTTTTCTCGAAATGTTCAGAAAAATAGGCGGTGAGGTCTTTGCAAATGCCTGTGGTCCGTGTATCGGGCAGTGGGCACGCAAAGATGCCGAAAATATGAAGGTTAATACTGTTATTCATTCCTTTAACAGGAATTTTGCAAAGCGTACCGACGGAAACCCAAATACATATGCTTTTGTCGCTTCACCTGAAATAGTAACAGCCATTGCCATTTCAGGTAAACTTACATTCAATCCTTTAACAGATACATTGACTAATTCTGCCGGCATTGAGGTACGGCTGGCTGAACCTGAAGGATTAAATCTGCCTCCTGATGGTTTTGGAACTGTCGATTCTGGATATCAAAAGCCGGTCCATGGACAGAATGGAGAGAAGATAATAATTGCTGCCGCTTCAGACAGGCTGCAACTACTTACTCCGTTTAAAGAGTGGGATGGAAAAGACTTTCTAAACCTGCCTTTATTGATTAAAGCCAAAGGGAAATGCACGACCGACCATATATCTATGGCAGGAATCTGGCTAAAGTACAGAGGGCATCTGCAAAATATCTCCGAGAATTATATGATAGGAGCTGTTAATTATTTTAATGATCAGACGAACAGTATTTTAAATCAGTTGTCAGGAACATATGACACTGTACCCCGTACTGCGAGGGCATATCGTGATTCAGGATCTGGGTCTGCAGTGGTAGGCGAGGAAAATTTTGGTGAAGGATCTTCCCGCGAACATGCTGCTATGGAACCCAGGTTCCTTGGCATTAAGGCAGTACTGGTTAAATCTTTCGCAAGAATTCACGAGACTAATCTAAAAAAACAGGGAGTATTAACATTAACTTTCCTGAATAAAGATGACTATAGTAAGATCAGGGAGGATGATAAAATTGATATAACAGGTCTGGCAAAATTTGCTGCCGGCAGCCAGATGACAATCATACTCACCCATTCCAATGGAACAAAGGAAAAATTCCAGGCAAACCACTCTTATAATGAATCCCAGATTGAATGGTTTAAAGCGGGAAGTGCTTTAAATATTATTAGAAAATCAAGCAAAAAAAATGTTTGAAAAAATTAAATTGATCGATGGGAAATTAATCGTACCTGAGAATCCGGTTATCCCTTTCATCGAGGGGGACGGAACAGGCCCCGATATCTGGAAAGCATCAGTCCGGGTTTTTGATGCGGCTGTCAACAAATCTTATGATGGGAAAAGGAAAGTTATCTGGAAGGAGGTTTTAGCAGGAGAAAAAGCATATAAACAAACCGGAAACTGGATGCCTGAAGAAACGCTGGCCAGTTTCAGGGAATACCTGGTTGGAATTAAAGGTCCGCTTACTACGCCGGTAGGGGAAGGAATGCGTTCATTAAATGTAGCCTTGCGCCAGGTTCTGGATCTGTATACCTGCTACAGACCTGTCAGATACTTCAATGGAGTGCCCAGCCCGGTAAAGAATCCTGAAAAAGTAGATATGCATATTTTCAGGGAAAACACTGAGGATATCTATGCAGGCATTGAGTTTATGAACGGGAAACCGGAAACAGAGAAGGTGAAAAGATTTCTGATCGACGAGATGGGTGTTAAATCTATCAGATTCCCGAATACATCTTCAATAGGAATAAAACCTGTTTCAATAGAAGGTACAGAACGTCTTGTAAGACAGGCAATTAAATATGCTATTAATAAGAAATTACCATCAGTAACTCTTGTTCATAAAGGGAATATAATGAAGTTTACTGAGGGGGCTTTCATGAAATGGGGATATGCTTTGGCGGAAAGAGAATTCGGGAAAGATGTTTTTACATGGTTGCAGCATAAACAAATCTCAGAAAAACAGGGTTTAAAGGTTGCAGATGAGATGCTGAAAAATGCTGAAGCTGCAGGTAAGGTCATAATCAAAGATGTAATTGCAGATGCATTTCTGCAGCAGATACTTACCCGTCCTGCTGAATATTCAGTAATTGCTACATTGAATCTGAACGGGGATTATATCTCTGATGCACTTGCGGCTATTGTTGGCGGGATCGGGATCGCCCCTGGTGCAAACATCAATTTTGAAAGCGGTCATGCCATATTTGAAGCCACACATGGAACAGCTCCAAAATATGCTGATCAGGACAAGGTGAACCCCGGTTCTGTGATTCTTTCCGGAGCATTGATGTTTGATTACATGGGATGGGGAAAAGTTGCTGAAAGTATCTATTCAGGGCTGGAACGTACAATACAAAGCAAGAAGGTCACTTACGATTTTCACAGGTTGATGGAAAATGCTACCTTACTAAAAACCTCCGAATTTGCAGACGAAATAATCTCTAATATCATATCTCAAACATTATAAAATTTAATTTCTTATGGAAGACAACAATTATTTTGCAAAGCTTGAGGAGTCTATAAGAACTTCATGCCAGATTGAAACTGGACTTTTTGAAGAATTTGAGGTGAAGCGGGGCCTGAGGAATAGAGATGGAACAGGCGTTTTAGTAGGGTTGACGAATATCGGCGATGTTGTAGGATATAAAAAAGAGGACGGAAAGGTAGTCGCTATACCGGGAAGATTATTATACAGGGGAATAGATATTGAAGATATTGCCAAAGGATTCCAGAAAGAGGACCGGCATGGTTTTGACGAAACGGTATTCCTCCTATTGACAGGACATTTGCCAAATAAAAAGGAACTTGAGGAATTCTCGGAACATATGGCATCCTTACGGGCTCTTCCTGATGATTTTGTCAAAGACATGATACTATCTATGAAAGGCAAAGATGTCCTTAACATTCTTGCACGATCGGTACTGGGCCTGTATACTCTTGATGAAAATCCGGATAGTATTGATCTTAAAAACATGATAAAACAATCCTTAAATATTATTGCAAAATTTCCAACGATTGTTGCATATTCATATCAGGCACTTAGACACCTGTACAAGGGAAAGACTTTGTCAATCCGTCATCCTCAGCCAAACCTGACCCCGGCCGAAAATTTTCTCTTTTTAATCAAAGGTGATTGTATAGCTTTTTCAAAACTTGAAGCTGATCTGCTTGACCT
>Ga0208478_1000060_pt1 | contig 41112 bp, 35 predicted proteins | sample NGESurdeep072012_5_FD_184462 | JGI IMG/M metagenome (GOLD analysis project Ga0208478, IMG submission 184462) | Arctic peat soil microbial communities from Barrow, Alaska - NGEE Surface sample 415-2 deep-072012 (SPAdes) | ecosystem: Environmental > Terrestrial > Soil > Wetlands > Peat ...
CGAACGTCGGCAGCCACCCCCGCTCCTACGGCTTCCCGCAGGGCCACCCGCCGATGGTCACCTTCCTCGGCGTGCCGATCCTGGTCCGCAACGAGGTGTGGGGGATCCTGTACCTGACCGAGAAGGACGGCGGCGAGTTCGACGAGGCCGACGAGGAGTCGGCCGTCGTGCTCGCGGCGTGGGCGGCGATCGCGATCGAGAACGCCTGGCTGCACCGGCGCGGCGAGCAGCGCCGCGAGGAGCTCGCGCGCTCGGTCGAAGCCCTGCAGGCGACCACCGAAATCGCCCGCGCGGTCGGCGGGGAGACCGAGCTCGACCGGGTGCTGGAGCTGATCGCCAAGCGCTCACGGGCACTCGTGGAGGCGCGTGGCCTCGCGATCCTGCTTCTCGACGGCGACCATTTCGTCATTGCCGCGACGGCCGGGGAGCTCCCGCCCGAGGCTCTAGGCTCTCGCGTTGCCGTGGGTGACTCCGTCGCCGGCCGTGTGGTCGCGAGTGGGCGGCCGGAGCGGATCACGGATCTCGGCAGCTCGCTGCGCTTCGCCCTGGGCGATCTGGGTGTCAAGGCCGTCGCCGGGCTGTTCGTGCCGCTGCGCTTCCGTGGCGGCAGCCTCGGCGTGCTCGAGGCCTTCGACCGCTTCGACGGTCCCGACTTCACGGCTCAGGACGTAGCCCTCCTCGAGGGCGCCGCCGCCAGCGCGGCGACCGCCGTGGCGACCGCCCAGTCGGTCGAGCGCGAGCGACTGCGCCGGAGCCTGCAGGCCGCCGAGGACGAGCGGCGACGATGGGCACGTGAGCTGCACGACGACACCCTGCAGGCGCTCGGGGGGCTGCGGGTGCTGTTGTCATCGGCCCGCCGCACCGAGGACCCCGATGTCTTTCGCCAGGCGATCGACACCGCCGTCAAACAGATCGGCGACGAGATCGTGGGCCTGCGGGCGCTGATCACCGAGCTGCGGCCGGCCTCGCTGGACGAGCTCGGACTGGGATCGGCCCTGGAGGCGTTGGTCGAGCGGATGCGGCTCGTGCACGGGCTCCAGATCGAGACCCGCTTCGATCTCGACCGCGAGCGCGGACGCACCACGGGCCGGCTCGATCCCGAGCTCGAGACCGCCGTCTACCGGATCGTCCAGGAGTCGCTCACCAACGCCGCCCGGCACGCCCGCGCCGAGCGCGTCGACGTCGGCGTCGTCCAGCACCGCGGCCACGTCACCCTGACCGTGGCCGACGACGGTCATGGCTTCGACGAGGACGTCCCCTCGGAGGGATTCGGGCTCACCGGAATGCGTGAGCGGGTCGCGCTGGCCAACGGCAAGCTCGACATCTCGAGCTCCGATCAGGGCACCACCGTGAAGGTGTCCCTGCCGGTCTCTTCTGCGGTCCGTCAGACCGCCTGAGAATCCTCTTAGGAGGAGTGCGGCATCTTCCCGGCTCGCCCCGCGGAGGAATACGGATGGCGCTGAACCGCCCCGCGCCTAGTTTCCCATGATCGAGCAGAACCCCGATGGTGGAGGCTCCGGCACATGGCAGCGATCTTCAACCTGAATCACCCAGCGCACACGGTGCACTGGCATTTCTTCACGATGTCGGTCTCGAACCTGATCGTGATCATCCTCATGCTGGTCGTGTTCGCGCTGGCGATCGCGATTCCGTTCCCGCGCCACGGCGGCGCTGAGGGGGGCACATCATCGTGAGCGCGGTCAAGGGCTCCAACTGGACCGTCAAGGTTCGTGAGAAGGCCGTCGGCGCGCTGCCGCCTGACAAGCTGCTGCCGGATGGCGTGCCGACCTACGTGTCGTCCTGGATCTACGTGTTCGGCGTGCTCTCGATCGCCGCGCTCGTCGTGATCATCGGCTCCGGCACGATCCTGGCCCTGAAGGGACCGGGCTGGTGGCACTTCACCGGGATCGGCCGCTTCTTCAACAGCATCCACATGTGGTCGGTCGAGATCTTCTTCTTCGTGATGGTCGTCCATCTGTGGGGCAAGTTCTGGATGGCGGCGTGGCGCGGAGGCCGAACGCGGATCTGGGTCACGGGCGCGATCACGTTCCTGGTCGCCGTCCCCTGCGCCCTCACCGGGTACGTCTCGCAGCAGAACTTCGATGCCCAGTGGATCTCGACCCAGGCCAAGGACGCGATGAACGCGGTCGGGCTCGGCTCGTTCTTCAACCTGACCAACTTCGGCCAGATGTACAGCTGGCACATCTACCTGCTGCCGATGGCCGTGGTCGCACTGGTGGGGGTGCACGTGCTGCTCGTGCGTAAGCACGGAGTGGTGCCGCCGTTCGAGCTCCCGACCGACAAGTCCACCGCTCCGGCCACGACCGGCCAGGCCACGGCCAGGGAAGCCGCCGAGATCCCGCCGGCCGAGATCAAGACCTCATCGACCGAGGGAGCCCAGTCATGAGCCGCGAGAGCCGCAAGCTCGCCCGCAAGCGCGAGAACGACTACGCCCGTGACTGGAAGGGCCCCTATCGGTCCTACGACCTGATCAAGGAGGCGACGATCGCGATCGGCGTCGTGATCGGGATCGTGCTCGTGCTGACGATCCTGTTCTCCTCGCCCGACGACAAGCCGAGCACGGTCCAGCAGTGGTCGCGTGCGACGCCGGTCGATTTCGTCACCACCGCGGTGAGCGAGCTCGACGGGTCCAGCGGCATTGCCACGTACGGACCTCCGTACAACCACAACTCGGACGGCCAGCACATCTCGTTCATTCGCCCGCAGAAGTGGTTCGGCGTCGACCACCCGATCGACACGGCCCAGGACTACGTGATCACGCCCCTGCGCCAGATTAACGGCGAGCCGCTGACGCAGGCGGCGGTGAGCGTGTACGAGGCGGCGCCGGCCAAGCTCCAGACGGCGTGGACCGACGCTTACACCAAGGCGCTGGCCAATGCCACCCCGACCGCCGGTGGCTCGGCGCTGGCGATCAAGCCCGGCAACTACGGTCCCGTGCCGGTGATGATGAACGCGCTGCTCCGCTACGCGCAGGGCGGCGGCCTCGACGGGGCGCTCGTCAACAACAAGCAGTTCTACCAGACCGATTACACCAAGCCGCTGCTGTTCATGGCCGACGGCGGAGTCCTCTCGGACCGCGCCCAGGCCCAGCATCTGCTCGGCGAGCAGTGGGGCATGATGAACGAGACCGGGAGCTTCCCCGGCCAGACGTGGCTGTGGCTGTATACGTTCTGGTATCAGATCAAGCCGTTCACGACCTCGTGGGCGGACAACGCGGACATCGCCGTGATGGCGGTGATGGGCGTGCTCAGTCTGGCCTTCATCCTGGTCCCCGTGCTCCCCGGTATCCGTGACATCCCGCGCAAGATCCCGCTCTACAAGCTGATCTGGCGCGATTGGTACGGGAGCTCCCCCGAGCCCCCGAAGGCGGGCGCCTGACCTGAGGTGCGATGGAGCCGCAACGCAGACATGTGATCGTCGCCGGCGGCGGCCCGGCCGCCGTCGAGACGATCCTCGCCCTCCAGGCGCTCGCCGGTGATCGCCTGGAGGTCGAGCTGCTGGCCCCCAATGCCGAGCTGACGCTCGTTCCGTACGAGGTGATGGCGCCGTTTCGCGAAGGCCGCGAGCGTCGCTATTCGCTCTCCCGCATCAGCGCCGACGCCGGCGCCGGGCTCCTGGCCGATGCGATCGCCGCCGTCGATCCCGACCGGCATCTGGTGAGGACGCGGTCCGGGGGCGAGCGCGCCTATGACTCGCTGGTGATGGCCGTCGGTGCGCTTCGCGTCGACACGGTGGCCGGTGCGCACCCGTTCCGCGGCGCCCGCGACGCCGGCCGGCTCAAGGCGCTTCTGGCCGATTCGGGTTCGGGGCGTCACGTCCGGGTCGCGTTCGTCGTCCCCGCGGGGATGACCTGGCCGCTGCCGCTGTACGAGCTGGCGCTGCACACCGCGGCGTGGCTGGCCGAGCGCGACATCGGCTCGGTGCCGTTGACGCTGGTCAGTCCGGAGCGCGATCCGCTGGGCGTGTTCGGACAGGCGGCCAGCGACGAGGTGGCTTCCCTGCTCGACGAGCACGGCGTGCGCTTCGTCAGCGCGCACCCGGTCCGCCTGCAGGAGAGCCGTCTGCTGCTGATGGGCGGCGAGGAGCTGGAGGTCGACATCGCCTTCGCGGTGCCGCGCATGGAGGGCCCGCGGATCCCCGGGCTTCCTTGCGATGAGGATGGGTTCCTGCCCGTGGACGCCTTCGGACGCGTTCGCGGCGCCGAGGATGTGTTCGCGGCCGGTGACGTGACCGACTTCCCGATCAAGCAGGGCGGGCTCGCCGCCCAGATGGCGGACGTGATCGCCGCCCGAATCGCCGCCGACGCCGGCGCCGCGGTCGAGCCGCTGCCGTTCAGTCCCGTGCTGCGGGCGCGCCTGTTCGCGGGCCGCGACGAGCGCTATCTGCACCACGCGCTCGACGACGAGCTCGAGCCGGCGTCCACGGCCGCGACCTACGCCCTGTGGTCGCCGCCCTACAAGCTCGCCGGCCGGTTCATCGCGCCGTATCTGACTCAGCTGGACAAGGAGCGCGAAAGCGAGGGCGGGCGCGCGAGCGCCCGGGCCGCCGACGCGCCGGGCGGCTGAGGCGCCGTCGTCGCCCGTGGGGTAATGGCGTCTGCGTCGCGCGGCCGCGACGGCGTGGGCGAGCCGTTCAGGAGATCAGCGTCGCGAGGTACGGGGCGAGATGCTGCCCCGCGATCTTGGCCGGCGGCCACCACAGCGGGCGATCGTCGATGTCGGTCCGCGGTGCGCGCTGGGTGAGGTCGCGGCGCATGAAACGCGAGCCATCTGCGGTGAGCAGCGTCGCGCGGATGACGGGCGCGAACGGCATCGGATCGACCGAGGCACCTGCGCGAGCGGCGATGTGGGCCGCGACGGTGTCCGCCTGCTGGGTGGCGAGGCCGCCCTGCTTGACGGGGAAGTCGGTGGCGTCGCCGGCCGCGTACACGTCCGGCTCGCCGTCGACGCGGCCGTGCTCGTCGACGACGATGAAGCCGCCGTCGCCGTCGGTCACGCCGCCGATCTGCGGTCCCTCCAGGCGCGGCAGCGCGACCACTCCGTCGACCGGGACCGAGCCTTCGCCGTCGATCCACATGCGACCGTCGGAGAGCACCGTCGCGAGCGTCCCCGTGCGCAGCCGGATTCCATGATCGGCGAGCGACCGGCGCGCGAGCTCGCTGGCGTCGGCACCCATCACCTCGAGGGGCTGGGCCTCGGCCGTGAAGACCACGAGCTCGGCAGCGATGCCGGCGGCCTCGGCCCAGCGCGCGGTGAGCAGGGCGAGCTCGTAGATGGCCAGCGTCCACGAAACGCCGGGTGGGCTGACGAAGCCGATCCGACGCCTCCCGGCCGCGTCGGGATCGCCCAGCAGCGCGCGCAGGGCGCTGCTCGTCCCCGGTTCCCCGATTGTCAGCGCCCCGGGGATCACCGGCCGGCGGACGGCGCCGACAGCGAGCAGCAGCACGTCGTACTCGGAGACGTGACCACCCGTCGTGTGCACGGTGTGGGCGTCGGGATCGACGTCCACCAGTTCCTCCGGGATGTGTGTGAGCTCGAGCGAGGTGGCGATCTCGGACCAGGGGATGCGCACCACGGCGTCCGCCTCGAACGGCTCGAGGACCTGCAGCGGCCGGTACACGAAGTCGGGCGAGCCGGCCAGCAGGCGCAGCTCGACGCGCTCGCCGGCCAGCGCGCGGAGCGCGAGCATCGCCTCGAGCGCGGCGACGCCGCCACCGGCGACGAGCACCCGCAACTCCGCGTCGGGATGGCGGTGATTCGGTTCGTGTGCGTCGGAGGTACTCAAACTGGGACGATCCTAAGCGGCCCCACGAGACCCGCCATCGGCGCGTCTCGCTGAACCGCGATCAGTAGTAAGAGCGGACGCCGGGAGGTAGGCGTGTCGGATGGCCCGATGATCGGCCCCCGCCTAAGCTCACTCCATGTCGATGCGCCTCGTTGCGCATAAGGGAGAGCGGCCGCGAGTCGTGATCGTGGGCGGGGGTGTCGCCGGATTGGAGGCGATGCTGGCATTGCGGGCGCTCGCGGGGCAGCGGCTCGAGCTCGAGCTGATCTCACCGGAGCCTCATTTCTATTACCGGCCGCTGGCGGTGGCGGCGGCATTCGGGGCCCAGCCCAGCTCGGTGTTGTCGCTGGCGAGCGTCGCCGCCGACGCCGACGCGCTCTACACCGAGGACACAGTCGCCGAGATCAAGGCCGGTTCGCGGACGCTGCGGCTGGCCGGCGGGCCGACGTGCGAGTACGACGCACTGATCGTCGCCCCGGGTGGGCGTCCCGTCGAGGCGATCCCGGGCGCGACCACCTTCGGCCTGCCGGGAAGCGCCGAGCGCTTTCGCGCCATCCTCGCCCAGGCCGAGGCGGGGCACGTCGGCAAGCTCGTATTCGCGGTGCCGGCGCTCGTCGGCTGGCCGCTGGCCCTGTACGAGCTCGCGCTGCTGAGCGCCGAGCGGCTGCGCGCCGCCGGCTCCGCCGCGGCCGTCACCGTCGTGACGGCCGAGCCCGCCCCGCTGTCGGTGTTCGGGGGCCGCGCCAGCGGGGCCGTGCTCGAGGAGCTCGAAGAGCACGGGGTGCACTTCCTGCCCGGCCTGGTCGCCGAGCAGGTCGCGTGGGGCGAGCTCCACTCGCAGCCGGGCGACTCGCGGATCCCGGCCGACGCCGTGATCGCGCTGCCGAAGCTGCTCGGGCCCGACCTCGGCGGTCTGCCGCGCGATCGCGACGGGTTCGTGCCCGTCGACCTGCATGGCCTCGTGCGTGGACTGACCGACGTCTACGCCGCAGGCGATGCGATCAGCTTCCCGATCAAGCACGGCGGTCTCGCCGCGCTGCAGGCCGATGCGGTGGCCGAGGCGATCGCCGCGCGGGTCGGGGTTCCGATCCATCCCGAGCCGTTCCGCCCCGTGATCCGGGGGATGCTGCTGACCGGCGACCGGCCGCGGTACCTGGAATCCGGGCTGGCGGGCGGCGACGGTGAGAGCGGGGGCGTCAGTCTGCGGCCGCTGTGGTGGCCACCCTCTAAGATCGCAGGGCGGTACCTGGCGCCCTACCTCACGGCGCAGGGGCCGCTGGGGCCTGCACCGCACGGCGGGCTCCCCGTGGAGATGATGATCGGCACGTGATGAGCTCCCAGCCACCGACTCCCGAACCTGACCAGAGCGCCCCGGAGCCCGGAGCGCGGCTGCGGGTCGTCGTCGCCGGTGGTGGCATCGCCGGCGCCGAGGCACTGCTGGCCTTGCACGCGCTGGCCGGCGAGCTGGTGGAGCTGACGCTGGTCAGCCCGGGAACCGAGTTCGTCGAGCGGCCGATGACCGTGACCGAGCCGTTCGCGCTCGGCCATGCCCGTCGCATTCCGCTCGAGGATCTCGCCCGTGACACGGGCGCGACCCTGATCCAAGACTCGGTCTCCGGCGTGGCCCCCCGCTGGCAATCGCTGGTGCTCGAAAGCGGCGCCGGCATCGAGTACGACGCGCTGCTCCTGGCGCTCGGAGCCCGGCTCGAGGCGGTCGTGCCGCGGGCGCTGACCTGGACGCCCGATGCGGATCCCGAGCTGCTCGGGGGAGTGCTGCGCGACCTCGAGGAGGGGTACTCGTCCAGCGTCGCGTTCGTGATCCCCCCGGGCGTCGTCTGGTCGGTGCCGGCCTATGAGCTCGCCATGATGACCGCGCGCCAGGTGGCGAGCATGGATCGCAGCGCCATCGAGGTGAGCGTGATCACGCCCGAGCACGACCCGCTGATCGATTTCGGCGAGCGCGTCTCCGAGGCGCTGCGCCACGAGCTCCAAGCCGGCCACGTGCACCTGCGCACCGGCGCAGCCCTCGTCCAGCGCGGAGCCACCCTGGTGCTCGAGGTCGACGGCGAGCCGCTGAAGGCCGACCACATCGTGGCCCTGCCGCGGCCGATGGGCGTCCTCATCCCGGGCCTTCCGCGCGACGAGAGCGGCTTCATCCCCGTCGATCGCCACCAGCGGGTCCGCGACACCGAGCGCGTGTGGGCCGTCGGTGACGCCGTGTCCTATCCGATGAAGCACGGTGGGCTCGCGGCGCAGATGGCCGATGCGGCGGCGGAGTCGATCGCCGCATTCGCCGGCGCCGAGATCGAGCCGCGGCCGTTCCGGCCGAACCTCGACGGCGTCCTGTTGACCGGTGATCGCGGCCGACGACTGCGCGATGACGCGGTGGCCGGCGCAATCCCGACCGGACCTGAGCGGCCGGTCGCCGCCAAGGTGGCGGGACGGTTCCTGACGCCGTACCTGGCCCGGCACGCGGCCGAGGCGGCGGATGCGCTCGCAACCCGAAAGGACAGCTCATGAGCACTGGGGGCATGCGTAACGCCGACGACGGCCCTATCGTGCACGACATGGAGCAGCTTCGGTCTGATCCTTCGACGATCTCGATCGTGATCGCCGACGATCACCAGGTTGTGCGCGCCGGGCTACGGATGCTGCTCGAAGCCGAGGACGGCTTCGAGGTGCTCGACGAGGCCGGCGATGTGCCGACCACGCTGCGCAAGGTGCTGGCCTATCGGCCCAACGTCCTTGTGCTCGACCTGAACATGCCCGGGGAGCCGAGCCTGCCCGCGATTCCCCGAATCCTGGAGTCATCGCCGGGGACGTCGATCGTCGTGCTGACGATGCAGAGCGATCCCGCCTTCGCGCGGGAAGCGCTCCGCTCCGGCGCCGTCGGCTACGTGCTCAAGGAGGCCGCCGACACGGAGCTGGTGCAGGCCGTACGGCTGGCGGCCGAGGGACGCACCTACCTGAACCCGGAGCTCGGCGCGCGGCTGGCGGCCGAGCCGGCGGCACCCGCCGGGCCGCCCGATGACCTGTCGGCGCGCGAGGTCGAGGTGCTGAAGCTGATCGCGCTCGGCCACACCAACGGCGAGATCGCCTCCAGTCTCTACCTCAGCGTGCGCACGGTCGAATCCCATCGCGCCCACATCCAGCAGAAGACCCGGCGCACGACGCGTGCCGACCTGGTCGCCTACGCCCGTGAGCACGGGCTTTTGGACTAACGTCGTGGGGTAGCACCGCGGAGTAGGCTCCGCTCGCGCGTCCGAGGAGGCAGACCGCACCGCGGACCAGTCGTGGCAGGACGGCGACGAGAGGGAGAACGAAGGAAGGCGGTGTCCACATGGCGGTGAAGGCGGAGCTGGAGGCAGAGCTCATCGACTCGGTCTGCGCTCGTGTCCGCGAGCGTCTTCCGGAGGAGCAGGCGCCTCCATGCGAGGCGTTCGTGCGCCAGTACTACCACTGGGTCCCGCCCGAGGATCTCGCCGGCCGCAGCGCGCTCGACCTCTACGGCGCTGCCGTGGCCCATTGGAACCTGGCCGCCCAGCGTGACGCGGGCGTGGCCAAGGTCCGCGTCTACAACCCGGACTTCGAGCAGCACGGGTGGCAGTCGGCCCACACGGTGATCGAGGTCGTCATCGACGACATGCCGTTCCTGGTCGACTCGGTCACGATGGAGCTGAGTCGCCTCGGCTACGGGATCCACCTGGTGATCCACCCTGTGATCCGTGTCCGGCGCGACACCGAGGGGCGCCTGCTCGAGGTGCTCGACCCGGGTGCCGCGTCCGGTGACGCGATCCGCGAGTCGGTCCTCGGACTCGAGGTCGACCGCGCCGCCGACGCCGACGCGCTCGCCGAGCTGGACCGCAACATCGAGCGCGTGCTCGGCGAGGTGCGCGCCGCGGTCGAGGACTGGGGGGCGATGCGGGAGCGGATGCAGGCGGTGGCCGCCGAGCTCGGCCGCCAGGCGCACTCGCTCGACCCCGCCGAGGTCGACGAGGTGCAGGCGTTCCTGAATTGGGCCGCCGATGATCACTTCACGTTCCTGGGCTACCGGGAGTACGAGCTCATCACCGAGGACGGCGACGACGCGCTGCGGGCGATCGCCGACACGGGCATCGGGATCCTGCGCGGGCCGCCGGCGACTCCGTTCACCCGGCTGGCGCCGAAGGCTCGGGCACTGGCTCGCGCGCCGCACGCGCTCGTGCTCACCAAGGCCAACTCGCGCGCGACCGTGCACCGGCCCGCCTACCTCGACTACATCGGCGTCAAGACCTTCGGCCCCGACGGCGCGGTCACCGGCGAGCGGCGCTTTCTCGGCCTGTACACGGGGGCGGCCTACAAGGCGAGCCCGCTTGACATCCCGCTGCTGCGTGACCGGGTCGAGACGGTGCTGGCGCGGACCGGGTTCCCGGCCGACAGCCACGACGCCAAGGCGCTGATCGAGATCCTCGAGACCTATCCGCGCGATTCCCTGTTCCAGATCGATGCCGACGAGCTGTTCGACGTCGCGATGGGGATCCTCGGCCTCAGGGAGCGCCAGCGGGTGCGGCTGTTCGTGCGCCGCGACCCGCTCGACAGGTTCATCTCCTGCCTCGTGTTCATCCCCCGCGACCGCTTCAACACCGAGAACCGGGAGCGCGTGGGAGCGATCCTGGCCGAGGAGTTCGGCGGTACCCGAGTGGACTGGGAGCTGCACCTGTCGGAGTCGCTCCTCGTGCGCGTGCACTACGTCGTTCACTGCGGCGAGGAGCCACCCTCGGGCTACGACACGGCGGAGATCGAGGCCCGCCTCGTGCGGGCGACGCGCGCCTGGACCGACGACCTGCGTGACGCGCTCGTCGAGGAGCACGGCGAGGAGCACGGATCGGAGTTCTACAAGCGCTACCGCTCGGCCTTCCCGCTCGGCTATCGCGCCGACTGGGTCGCCCGCTCGGCGGTCACCGACATCCGCCGGATCGACGAGCTGGGGACCACGGGCGGCCCGATCATGAGTCTGTACCGGCCGCTCGAGGCCGCGGAGGGGCTCGTGCGCTGCAAGCTGTTCAGCGCCGATGAGGTGTCGCTGTCGGACGTGATGCCCACCTTCGAGCACATGGGGGCCAAGGTCGTCGACGAGCATCCGTACGAGATCACCCCCGCCGGCAGCGCTCCTGCCTGGATCTACGACTTCGGGCTGCGCTGCGTGGCCGACGATGTCGAGCGGGTCCGCGACGCCTTCCAGGAGGCGTTCCTGGGCGTCTGGGGCGGCGCGTACGAGAACGACGGGCTCAACGGCCTGGTGATGGGAGCGGGGCTGACGGGCCGCGAGGTCACGATCCTGCGGGCGGTGGGCAAGTACCTGCGGCAGGCCGGGATCGCGTTCTCGGACCGCTACATGGAGCGCACGCTCGTCCACCACCCGGAGGTCGCCATCCTGCTGGTGCGGCTGTTCGCGGCGCGCTTTCATCCCGACCGCACCGACTCCGAGGAGGCCGAGGAGCTGACCGCCGAGCTCGACGCAGCGATCGACGCGGTCGAGAGCCTCGACGAGGACCGGATCCTGCGCAGCTTCGTCACGGTCATGCGGGCCATCGTCCGCACCAACTTCTTCCGCACCGATGCGCAGGGCGAGCACGCCGGCGCGCCGCGCGCGTTCCTGTCGTTCAAGCTCGACCCGGCGCTGATCCCGATCCTGCCGCTGCCGCGTCCACGGTTCGAGATCTTCGTCTACTCGCCGCGGATCGAGGGCGTGCACCTGCGCGGCGGCCGGGTCGCCCGCGGCGGCCTGCGGTGGTCGGACCGGCGCGAGGACTTCCGCACCGAGATCCTGGGCCTGATGAAGGCGCAGATGGTCAAGAACGCGCTGATCGTCCCGGTCGGCTCCAAGGGCGGGTTCGTGGTCAAGCGCCCACCCGTCGACGGGGGCCGCGAGGCGCTGCTGGCGGAGGGGATCGCCTGCTACGAGACCTTCCTGTGCGGGTTGCTCGATCTCACCGACAACATCGTCGGAGCCGACGTGGTGCCACCGCCGCGGGTCGTCCGCTACGACGAGGACGACCCGTACCTGGTCGTCGCCGCCGACAAGGGAACGGCCAGCTTCTCGGACATCGCCAACGGCGTCTCGGCGCAGTACGGGTTCTGGCTCGGCGACGCGTTCGCGTCCGGGGGCTCGCAGGGCTATGACCACAAGCAGATGGGCATCACCGCCCGCGGCGCCTGGGAGTCGGTCAAGCGCCACTTTCGCGAGCTCGGCACCGACACCCAGTCGACGGACTTCACGGTCGTGGGCATCGGCGACATGTCCGGCGACGTGTTCGGCAACGGGATGCTGCTCTCCGAGCACATCAGGCTGCTCGCGGCCTTCAACCACATGCACGTGTTCCTCGACCCCGACCCCGATCCCGCGGCCTCCTTCGCCGAGCGCAGGCGCCTGTACGAGCTGCCGCGCTCGTCCTGGAGCGATTACGAGGAGACGTTGATCTCGCCCGGCGGCGGCGTCTTCCCGCGCACCGCCAAGTCGATCCCGATCTCGCCACAGGTGCGCGAGGCGCTCGGCGTCGAGGCCGCCGAGCTCGCCCCGGCCGAGCTGATCCGCGAGCTGCTGCGCGCTCCCGCCGACCTGCTGTGGAACGGCGGCATCGGCACCTACGTCAAGGCCTCGACCGAGACGCACGCCGACGCCGGCGACAAGACCAACGACGCCGTCCGGGTCGACGGCGCCGAGCTGCGCTGCCGCGTCGTGGGGGAGGGCGGCAACCTCGGCTTCACCCAGCGCGGCCGGATCGAGTACGCGCTCGCCGGCGGCGCCATCAACACCGACGCGATCGACAACGTCGCCGGCGTCAACTGCTCCGACCACGAGGTCAACATCAAGATCCTGCTCGACGCCATCGTCACCGCGGGCGACATGACCGAGAAGCAGCGCAACGAGCTGCTCGTGGTGATGACCGACGCCGTCGCCGAGCGGGTGCTCGTCAGCAGCTACAGCCAGACGCAGGCGATGAGCCTCGCCTGCTTCCAGGCCCCGCAGATGCTCGACGTCCACGCGCGCCTGATTCGCCAGCTCGAGCAGACCGCCGGCCTCAACCGCAAGATCGAGTACCTACCCAACGACGAGGTCATCGGCGAGCGCAAGCTCGCCCACCAGGGTCTGACCGCGCCGGAGCTCGCGGTGGTCATGGCCTACGGCAAGATCCACCTCTACTCCGACCTGCTCGAGTCCGACCTGCCCGAAGATCCCTACCTCGGCCACGACCTCGAGCGCTACTTCCCCTCACCGCTGCCCGAGCGCTACGCCAAGGAGATGCGCAGCCACCGCCTGCGGCGCGAGATCATCGCCACCCTCGTCGCCAACCAGATCGTGGACCGGGCAGGGACGACGTTCGCCTTCCGCCTGCGCGAGGAGACCGGTGCGCCTGCGTCTCTGCTGGCGCGCGCGTACGCCGTCGCGCGGGAGATCTTCGACATGCGCGTCGTCTGGCACGAGGTGGAGGCGCTCGACAATCACGTGCATGCCGAGGCGCAGCTGACGATGCTGGTCGAGGCGCGCAAGCTGGTCGAGCGTGCCACCCGGTGGCTCGTCCGCAACAACCCGCGCTCGATCGACATCGCGGCCACCACCGCCTACTTCGCCCGTGGCTCGGCGATGCTCGCCGGCGTGCTCCCGGATGTGCTCGACGGCGCCGATCGCGACGCCTTCGAGGCCCGGCTGTCCGAGCTCGAAGGCGCCGGCGTGCCGCCGGCCCTCGCGGCCCGCGTCGCGGGCATGCCCTCGATGCTCGCGGTCCTCGACATCGTCGAGGTCGCCGCCGCGACGATGCGTCCGCTGGAGGCCGTGACCGCGACCCACTTCGGCCTCGGGTCGGGCCTCGAGCTCAACTGGCTCCGCGACCGGATCCTCGAGCTGCCTCGCGCCAACCGGTGGCAGGCGCTGGCCCGTGCCGCGCTCCGCGACGACCTCTACAGCCTGCACCGCTCGCTCACCCGGGAAGTGCTCGAAGCCGCCCCGCGCGACGCCGACAGCGAGGCCGCGATCAGCGCCTGGACGCATCGCAGCGGCGCCGCGGTGGAGCGCTGCCTGGGCATGATCGCCGACGTCAAGGGGTCGCGGATCTACGACACCACAACGCTCCCGGTGGCACTGCGGGAGGTGCGCAACCTGATCCGCGGCGGCGCCACGCTGGAGGGCGTGCCGGGGGCGATGTCGGTGACCCTCGCGGGGTAGCGGCTCGCGGGCGCGGCGCTGCGCTCACCACGGGTCACGACCGCTGAGACGGGCCGCCCCGTAGCGGACGAGCAGCACCAGCCAGTCGATCACGCCGGCCGCGAAATGGCCCGCGGGGCCGGTCAGAAGACGACCGGCCATCCGCGACGGCAGGCTGGGGATCCGCGCAGACACGACCCCAAGCTATCGTTCACGAGCCGATGGCCGTCAAGACCAATGTCACCGAGCTGCCCGAGTCGCGCGTCCGCGTCGAGGCCGAGGTTCCCTCCGAGGAGGTCGAGCGCCGCGTCCAGCAGGCGGCTCGCGAGCTCGGCCGCCAGATGCGCATCCCGGGCTTCCGCAAGGGCAAGGTGCCGCCCCCGGTGGTGATCCGCCGGCTCGGCCGCGAGGCCGTGCTCGAAGAGGCCCTGCGCAGCTCGCTGGGCGGCTGGTACGGCGACGCGATCGCCGTCGCCGGGATCGCGCCCGTCGGCGAGCCCGACCTCGACGTCGGCGACATGCCGGCCGAGGGCCAGCCGCTCGCCTTTTCGATCGAGATCGGCGTCCGGCCTGTCGCTACGCTCGGCGAGTACAAGGGACTCGAGGTCGGCCGGCGCGAGCCGCAGGCCGACGACGCCCGCATCGACGCTGAGCTCGAGTCGTTGCGCGACCGGTCCGCGACGCTCGAGACGGTGGAGCGCGCGGCCGAGACCGGCGATCACGTGGTCATCGACTACGTCGGGTACATCGGGGACGAGCCGTTCGAGGGTGGCGAGGGCCGCGATCAGCTGCTGGAGCTCGGCTCCGGACGGCTGATTCCCGGGTTCGAGGAGCAGCTCACCGGCGCGGCCGCCGGCGAGGAGCGCACCGTGGAGGTCACCTTCCCCGACGACTATCCTCGCCTCGGCGGCCAGGACGCGCGCTTTGCGGTGATCGTGAAGGAGGTCAAGGCCAAGCAGCTCCCCGAGCTGGGCGACGAGTTCGCCGCCGAGCAGGCCGGCTTCGACACGCTGGCCGAGCTGCGCGAGGACATCGCCACGCGGCTGCGCGAGGCCGATGAGCGGGCGATCGAGCGCGAGTTCGAGCAGGCCGTGCTCGACGCGGCCGTCGCCGAGGCTACGATCGAGGTGCCCGACAAGCTCGTCCATGCCCGCGCCCACGAGCTGCTGGAGCAGATGCTCACGGCCATGGCCCGCCAGGGCATCTCCAGAGAGGCGTATCTCCAGATCACGGGCAAGGAGGAGGAATCGCTGGCCCACGAGGCCGAGCCCGAGGCCGCGAGCGAGCTCCGGCGGGAGGCCGTGCTGGCCGCGATCGTCGACGCCGAGGAGATCGAGCCCACCGACGATGAGGTGCTCGAGGCTCTGGAGCCGGTCGCCGAGCGTGACGGCACCACGCCGCAGAAGCTGCTCGAGCAGCTGCGCAAGGCCGATCGGCTCCAGCGCGCCCGCGGCGACCTTGCCACCCGTCAGGCGATCGACCTGATCGTGCGCGACGCCACGCCGATCACCGTCGAGCAGGCGCAGGCGCGGGAGAAGCTGTGGACACCGGGGCGGGAGGCGTCCGAGCAGGGCTCCGGCCAGCTCTGGACGCCCGGTAGCTGAGCCGCTTCCGGCGTCCGCGGGCCCTCGCCGGGACCGATTCTGAACCCGGTAGGACGGCCGCTCGCCGCTGCTAGACTCGCCGCGAGCGGCCGGAATCGTACCGGCGCCCGCGATCCGGCCGACCGATCGGCCCGCGGTTGAAGGATTCCGGCCGAGGAAGCGAGAAAGAGCGAGGACCATGAGCCCACTGGTACCGATGGTCGTCGAGCAGACCTCCCGCGGGGAGCGCGCGTTCGACATCTACAGCCGTCTGCTCAATGAGCGGATCATCTTCCTCGGCACTCCGGTGGACGATCAGATCGCGAACCTGATCGTGGCCCAGCTGCTGCATCTCGAGTCCGAGGATCCCGACAAGGACATCTCGCTGTACATCAACTCGCCGGGCGGCTCGGTGTACGCGGGCCTCGCGATCTACGACACGATGCAGTTCATCAAGCCCGACGTGCAGACGATCTGCGTCGGCATCGCGATGTCGATGGGCGCACTGCTGCTCTCGGGCGGTGCCCACGGCAAGCGGATGGCGCTGCCGAACGCCAAGATCCTGATCCACCAGGTGTCATCGAGCTTCCAAGGTCAGGCCACCGATATCGAGATCCACGCGCGCGAGATCATCGACGTGCGGCGTCGTCTGGACGAGATCATCGCCCACCACACGGGCAAGCCGGTTGAGGAGGTCAAGAAGGACACCGAACGGGATTACTTCATGAGCTCCGAGGAGGCCAAGGACTACGGAATCATCGATCGGGTGATCTCGCAGCACTGAGCGACTACTCTTAGCCTCAGAGCTCGGCGATTGAAACAGCCGTACTCCGGGAGAGGGCATTTGACATGGCGCGTCCAACGGACTCCAACGAACAGCTTCTGTGCAGCTTCTGCGGCAAGTCGCAGCGTCAGGTCAAGAAGCTGATCGCCGGCCCCGGCGTCTACATCTGCGACGAGTGCATCGATCTCTGCAACGAGATCATCGACGAGGAGCTCACCGCTCCGCCGAGCTTCGACATCGAGAACCTCCCCAAGCCGCGGGAGATCTACGACGTCCTGAACGAGTACGTGGTCGGTCAGGAGCAGGCCAAGCGCTCGCTCTCCGTCGCGGTCTACAACCACTACAAGCGCGTCCAGATGATGCAGTCCGATGACAACGACATCGAGCTGCAGAAGTCGAACATCCTCCTCCTGGGGCCGACCGGGTGTGGCAAGACGCTCCTCGCCCAGACCCTGGCCAAGATTCTCAACGTCCCGTTCGCGATCGCCGATGCGACCGCGCTGACCGAGGCCGGGTACGTCGGCGAGGATGTCGAGAACATCCTCCTGAAGCTGATCCAGGCCGCCGACTACGACGTCAAGAAGGCCGAGACGGGGATCATCTACATCGACGAGGTCGACAAGATCGCGCGGAAGGCCGACAACCCGTCGATCACGCGCGACGTCTCCGGTGAGGGCGTCCAGCAGGCGCTGCTGAAGATCCTCGAGGGAACGACCGCCTCGGTACCGCCCCAGGGCGGCCGCAAGCATCCCCACCAGGAGTTCCTCTCGATCGACACCACGAACGTGCTGTTCATCTGCGGTGGCGCGTTCGCCAACCTCGACCGCGTGATCGAGCGCCGGATCGGACACCAGGGTGTCGGCTTCGGCGCCGCGATCCAATCCAAGGAGCAGCGTGACACGGGGGAGATCTTCGAGCACTGCCTGCCCGAGGACCTGATCCAGTACGGGCTGATCCCCGAGTTCATCGGCCGCCTGCCCGTGATGTCGGCGATCCACCAGCTCTCCCGCGACGAGCTGATGCAGATCCTGACCGAGCCGCGCAACGCCCTCGTCAAGCAGTTCCAGCGCTTCTTCCAGTTCGACGGGATCGAGCTCGTGTTCGCCGACGAGGCGCTGTGCTCGATCGCCGACAAGGCCCTCGAGCGCGAGACCGGCGCCCGCGGACTGCGCTCGATCATCGAAGAGGTGCTGCTCGAGGTCCAGTTCGAGCTGCCCTCCCGCCGCGACGTGCAGAAGTGCGTCGTGACCAAGGAGACGATCGAGAAGAGCGTCTCGCCGACGCTGGTCACCGTCGCCGCGCCCGAAGAGAGCGGCGAGGCCGCGGCGTAATCGCCGTCCGGCGCCGCCCCGCAGCTGCCGCGCCACTCGCCTCGCCCGTGGCCCGTCCGTCGGGGTCTCCCTAGACTCAGGGCCACGATGTCCGACCTGGAAGCAAAGACCCGCTACGACCCCTCCGAAGTGGAGCCCCGGATCATGCGCGCTTGGCTCGAGTCGGGCCTGTTCCACCCTGAGCCCGAGGGCACGCCGGACGAGAACTACTCGATCGCGATTCCACCGCCGAACGTCACCGGCGTGCTGCACATGGGCCACGCGCTCAACAACTCGGTGCAGGACTGCCTCGTGCGCTATGCGCGCTCGCAGGGCCGGCGCACGAAGTGGATCCTCGGCACCGACCACGCCGGCATCGCCACCCAGACCCAGGTCGAGCGGGCGCTCGAGGCGGAGGGGACCAGCCGCGAGGCGATCGGCCGCGAGGCGTTCATCGAGCGCGTCTGGCGCTGGCGCGAGGAATACGGCGACGCGATCATCGAGCAGCTCAAGCGGCTCGGGGCCTCGTGCGACTACGAGGAGGAGCGCTTCACACTCGACGAGGAGTACCACCGAGCCGTGCTCGAGGTCTTCGTCACGCTCTACCGCAAGGGCTACATCTACCGCGACCGCTACCTGGTCAATTGGGATCCGGGCAGCCGCTCGGCGATCTCCGACCTCGAGGTCGAGGATCGCGACGTCGTCGACACCCTCTACTACATCGACTACCCGCTCGCGTCGGGCTCGGGCGCGATCACCGTCGCCACGGTCCGCCCGGAGACGATGCTCGCCGACACCGCCGTGGCCGTGCATCCCGATGACGAGCGCTACCGGCGCCTGGTCGGCGAGACGGCGATCCTGCCGATCGTTTCTCGCAAGCTGAAGATCATCGCCGACGACTACGTCAAGCCGGAGTTCGGCACCGGGGCGCTCAAGATCACGCCCGGGCACGACCCCAACGACTTCGAGATCGGGCGCCGCCATGGCCTCGAGCAGCTGTCGGTGATCGGCGAGGACGGCCGCATGACCGAGGACGCCGGCGAACGCTACGCCGGGCTCACCGTGAGCGAGGCGCGCGACGCGATCGTCGCCGAGCTGCGCGAGCGGGAGCTGATCACCCGGACCGAGGAGTACCCCCACACAGTCCCGTTCTCCCACCGCTCGGGAGAGCGGATCGAGCCGCTCGTCTCGCTGCAGTGGTTCATGCGCATGGACGATCTCGCCCGGCCGGCGATCGAGGCGGTGACGAGCGGGCAGATCACCTTCCATCCCGATCGCTGGGGGCGGGTCTACCTCGACTGGATGGAGAACATCCGGCCCTGGTGCATCTCGCGTCAGCTGTGGTGGGGCCACCGGTTGCCGGTGTGGTACCGCGGCGGGGAGACCTACGTCGGCGCCGAGCCGCCCGCCGGGGCCGGCTGGGTGCAGGACCCCGACGTGCTCGACACCTGGTTCTCGAGCGCGCTGTGGCCGTTCGCGACCCTCGGCTGGCCCGCCGAGACACCCGAGCTGCGCGCCTTCTACCCCACCGACGTGGTGGTCACCGCCCGCGACATCATCTTCCTGTGGGTGGCGCGAATGATCATGCAGGGGCTTGAGTTCAGAGAGCAGATCCCGTTCGACGACGTCTACATCCACTCGGTGATCCAGGCCCCGGACGGCCGGCGCATGTCCAAGTCGTTGGGCACGGGCATCGATCCGCTGGCCCTGATCGACGGCGGGCCGCGACCGCCGGTGTTCACCGAGGACGGCGATTTCCCCGCCTACGGCGCCGACGCGATGCGCTGGGGGCTGTTGGCAATGTCCTCCGGCCAGGATGTCCGCTTCAGCGAGGAGAAGGTCGCCCAGGGACAGCAGCTGACCAACAAGCTGTGGAACGCATCCCGGCTGATCCTGCTCCGGATCGATCCCGAGGCCCGCGCGGCGATCCGCCCCGGCACGGTCGAGGACCGCTGGATCCTGTCCCGGCTCGAGCGGGCCCGGGCCGAGGTCGGCGTCCGGATCGAGCGCTACGACTTCTCCCACGCCGCACTGGCGCTCTACGACTTCGTCTACGGCGAGCTGTGCGACTGGTACCTGGAACTGGTCAAGCCGCGCCTCTACGACGGCGATCCCGATGCCGCCGCGACGCTTCTGCACGTCCTCACCGAGACGCTCGCGCTCGCCCACCCGATCATCCCCTTCGTGACCGAGGAGATCTACGGACACATCCCCGGAGCCGAGGGCCTGCTCGCCGCGCGCACGAGCCGCGCCGGAGCCGAGATCGACGAGAACGCCGAGCAGACGCTCGGGCGGGCGATCGAGGCCGTCCAGGCGCTGCGGGCCTGGCGCGATCTGGCCGGCGTCAGGGTCGGCGCCCGACTCTCCGCGAGGATCGCCGCCGACGGTTACCAGGAGACGGCGGCGCACATCGCTCGATTGGCCCGGATCGAGCTCTCCGGCGGCGGAAACGGCGCCGGGCCGGGCACGAGTGGACAGGGGCCGCCGGTCGCCTCGGTGCCCGTGCCGGGCGGCACGATCGAGGTGCTGGCGGCCGACGAGCTCGACCTCGACGCGGCAGAGCGGCGGCTCGGCGAGCGGCGCGAGAAGCTGGGGGCCGAGATCGAGCGGGCCGAGCGCAAGCTGGCCAACGCGGGCTTCGTGGCCAAGGCGCCCGAGGCTGTCGTGGCGGCCGAGCGCGAGAAGCTCGAACGCCTCAGGCAGGAGCTCGAATCGCTGTGACGCCGGGGCAGGTCCCGCAGTGACGCCGGAGCAGGCCGAGCGGTACCTGCTGTCGCTCGAGCTGTTCGGGATGCGGTTCGGCCTGGACCGGATGCACCGCCTCACGACAGCGCTCGGCAACCCGCAGAGCAGCTTCGATTCGATCCACGTCGTCGGCACAAACGGCAAGTCCTCGACGGTGCGGATGATCGCCGCGATCCTCGAGCGCCACGGGCTGCGCACCGGCTCCTACCTCTCGCCGCACCTGGTCTCGTTCTCCGAGCGGATCCGGATCGGCGACGAGGACCTCGGCCGGGAGGCCTTCGCCGCCGCCGTCACCCGCGCCGCGCGGGCGGCCGAGCTGGTCGACCGCTCCCTCGCCGGCGAGGACCGCGTGACCCAGTTCGAGGCCCTGACCGCCGCGGCCTATTCCGAGCTCGCGGCGCGCCACGTGGACGTGGCGGTCGTGGAGGCCGGCCTCGGCGGGCGCTACGACGCCACCAACGTGCTGCCGTCGAAGGTCCAGGTCCTGACCAGCGTGGGGCTCGAGCACACGCGCTGGCTCGGGCCGACGATCGCCGACATCGCGCGGGAGAAGCTCGCGGTCGTCAAGGACGCCGGCACGCTCGCGGTCGGCTCCGGGCTGCATCCCGATGCGGAGGCCGAGGCCCAGGCGGTCGCGGCCGCCCGCGGCGCGCGGCTGGTGCGCGCGGGCGCGGACCCGGGCGTCCCGGTGGGCGCGCTCGGCGGCTTTCAGCGCCGCAACTTTGCCCTTGCCGCGACCGCGGCCGAGGCCTACCTCGGACGTCTCGACCGGGCCGCCGTCGCCGCGGCCGCGAGCGACGTGCGCGTGCCCGGACGGTTGCAGATCACCGGCGAGAAGCCGCTGACGCTGTTCGATGGTGCGCACAACCCCGAGGGGATGGCGGCGCTGGCGGAGTCGCTGGACGAGATCGTGACCGGCCGGCGCCTGGTGGCCGTCGTCTCGATCCTCGACGACAAGGACGCGGCCGCGATGCTCGGCCTGTTGCTGCCCGCCTGCGACGCGCTCGTCCTCACCAGCAGTCAGAATCCCCGTGCCTTGCCGCCGCCCACACTCCAATCGCTGGCCCGGCAGCTGGACGGACCCCCGTCCGAGCTGGTGCGCGCGCCCGGCGCCGCGCTGGCGCGCGCGCGTGAGCTGGCCGGCCCGGACGGCGTCGTGCTGGCCACCGGCTCGATCTACCTCGTCGCCGACCTGCTGCGGCTCGAGGCCGGAGATTCGCGGCGGGGGAGGGTCTCACGACTGTGAACGACCGCGACCACAATCCCAGCTTCCTGACCATGATCGGGCTCGTCGCGCTCATCGTGGCCGTCGTGATTCTGGTCTTTTTCGGGATCGGCTACCTGTTTGGCCGGGTATTCCTGTAGGGCCTCCGAGACCGCCTGGCACGAGTTCATGCATCGGGTCCGACCTCCCCGCCCACTACACTCGCCCTCTTAATGCTGTCTGAGGCCGTCTTCGGGATCAACAACAGCGGGGTCAACCTCGCCGTCAACCTGCTCATCCTGCTGTTGGTGGTGATCTGGCTGGCGCTCGTCTACTGGACCTACGCCGACGCCCGCCGCCGGATCGCGGACCCGCTCCTGATCGGCTGCGCGACCGTCGCCTCGCTGTTCCCGTATGTGGGCACGCTGGTCTACGTGATCGTCAGGCCGCCCGAGTATCTCGACGACGTGCGCGAGCGCGAGCTCGAGATGCAGGCCGCCGAGGCCCGCCTCGCCCAGCTCGGCTATCACCTGTGCCCGCACTGCGACTACGAGGTGGAGAAGGATTACCTTCGTTGCCCGAGCTGCATGCGCAAGCTCAAGGACCCGTGCCAGACGTGCGGCAAGCCGCTCGATCCGCAGTGGAAGATCTGCCCCTTCTGCGAGTCCGAGATCGGCACCCCCGCGCCGGCGCCCCGGCGTGCCCGGCGGCGGCGCGAAAGCACCGCTGCACCCGCCGGCGGCGAGCAGCCGTCAACCACCTGAGAGCCGGCTCACCGGTGCCCGCCCGCCCACCTCTTCGAGGGAGATGAACCATGGAGCGCACGCTCATCCTCGTCAAGCCCGACGCGTTCGGCCGCAATCTGACCGGTGAGATCATCGCCCGCTTCGAGCGCAAGGGGCTCCGGCTCGCCGCGCTCACGCTGATGACGATGACCCGCGAGCTGGCCCAGCAGCATTACGCCGAGCACGACGGCAAGCCGTTCTTCGGCGAGCTGGTCGACTTCATCACCTCCGGCCCGCTGGTGGCCATGGTGCTCGAGGGCGAGCGCGCCGTCGAGGCCGCCCGCCAGGTGATCGGCGCCACCAACCCGCTGCAGGCCAACACCGGCTCGATCCGTGGCGACTTCGCGATCGCGGTGGGTCAGAACATGGTGCACGGCTCGGACTCCGACGAGTCGGCGGCCCGGGAGGCCGCGCTGTTCTTCCCCGAGCTCGGCTGACCGCGGCCGGGCCTGCGCCGTGCCACGGCCGCCGCTGATCCTCGCCTCCCGCTCACCTCAGCGCCGGGCGATCCTCGAGCAGCTCGGGATCACGTTCGAGGTGCGCGTTCCCGACATCGAGGAGCTCGAGTCCGGGCCGCCGCACGAGATCGCGCCGGAGAACGCCTACCGCAAGGCGCGGGCGATCGCCTCCGGCGCCCCCGATGACGCGCTCGTGCTCGGCGTCGACACGGTCGTGGCTCTCGGCGCGCGGCTGTACGGCAAGCCCCGCGACGCCACCGAGGCCGGTGCCACCCTCACCGCGCTCTCCGGCCGCCGCCACGCCGTGGTCAGCGGCCTCTGCGTGATCATCGGCAACCACACCCGCACGGCCACCGCCACGACCATCGTCGAGTTCCGCTCCCTGGGCGAGGACATCATCAACTGGTACATCGCCTCGGGCGAATGGCGCGAGCGAGCCGGCGGATACGCAATCCAGGGCAGAGGCTCCGCATTGGTCGCGGCGATCGAAGGTGATTACCAGAACGTCGTCGGGCTGCCGGTGCCGACGTTGCTCGAGCTCGAGCCGGCGTTGCTAGGGGCCTGACGCACGGCCCGTGAGCCCCTGAGGGGGGAACTCCAGAGGGGCCGGGGGCACCGCCGCCACGGGCCCTCAGGCGGGCTGTAGGCGCCACCACCGCCGGCGCGACCGGCGATTGGGAGGGCCGGCATCTCGGTGTCCCACCCAATTCCAGCCTTTTTCCGAGCTAAAGGCCAACCTCGGCCGTCTCTGGCGGACACACGTTCGGTACACTCAGCCGCGGACGGAGCCGGCAGCCTCCCCGCGCCCCACTCGTTCTCGCCGCTCCGCCCGTCGCTTTTCCCTACCTCCGTACACGCATGGGCTTTTTCACGTATCTGACCGGATTCGGCGGCCGCGACATGGCGGTTGATCTCGGCACCGCCAACACGCTCGTGTACGTGCGCGGACGCGGCATCGTGCTGTCGGAGCCGAGCGTCGTCGCGGTCGATTCGCGCACCGGTGAGGTGCACGCCGTCGGCATCGAGGCCAAGCGCATGCTGGGCCGCACGCCCGGCACGATCTCGGCCATCCGGCCGCTCAAGGACGGCGTCATCGCCGACTTCGAGGTCACTGAGGAGATGCTCCGGCATTTCATCCAGAAGGTGCACCAGAACCGCTGGGCGCACCCTCGCGTCGTGGTGTGCGTGCCCAGTGGGGTCACCGGCGTCGAGAAGCGCGCCGTTGAGGAGGCCTGTCTGTCCGCCGGCGCGCGACAGGCCTACCTGATCGAGGAGCCGATGGCGGCGGCGATCGGGGCCGGGCTGCCGGTCGGCGAGCCGACCGGCTCGATGGTCGTGGACATCGGCGGCGGCACCAGCGAGGTGGCGGTGATCTCGCTCGGCGGCATCGTTGTCTCGCAGTCGATCCGGATCGGCGGCGACGAGCTCGACGAGGCGATCATCAACTACGTCAAGCGCGAGTACAAGCTGCTGATCGGCCAGCAGACCGCCGAGGAGCTGAAGCTGGAGATCGGCTCCGCCTTCCCGATGGAGGAAGAGGTCCAGGCTGAGATCCGTGGCCGGGACATGGTCTCGGGCCTGCCCAAGACGGTCGTGCTCACGAGCGAGGAGATCCGCGGCGCCCTCGAGGAGCCCGTCTCCCAGATCATCGATGCGGTCAAGGAGACGCTCGACCGCACGCCGCCGGAGCTGGCCTCGGACATCATGGACCGGGGTATCATGCTGGCCGGAGGGGGATCGCTGCTGCAGGGGATCGAGGAGCGTTTGCGTCACGAGACGCAGATGCCGGCGCATTTGGCGGAGTCGCCGCTGACCTGCGTTGCGGTCGGCTCCGGAAGGTCGTTGGAGGAGTTCGAGGCGATCCACCGTTCGAGCAAGAATTCACGTAACCGGCGCCGCCGGTACTAGGTCCTGGACCTGGTATTAGGCTGGTGCGGAGAACCACCTTGGAGACACGCATCTCGTGCACGACAAGCAAGTCCGTCGGCGGCGCGCCGTACTCGCGCTGCTCGTCGCCGTTTCCCTGATCCTCCTCACGGCGTACTTCGGCGAATCGCCGAGCAGCCCGCTGCACACGGTTCAGCGCGGGATCGTCGAGGTCCTGTCTCCGGTTCAGGAGGGCGCCAGCAAGGCGCTCAAGCCCGTCCGCGACGTCGCGGGCTGGTTCTCGGACACCTTCAGTGCCAAGTCGCAGCGCGACCAGCTCAAGAAGGAGGTGCAGACGCTGCGCACCCAGCTCGACCGCGCGCAGGCGGCGCTGATCCAGAACGCCCAGCTGTCCAAGCTCGTCGGTCTTGACAACAGCCTCGGGATCGCCTCCTTCCAGCCCGTCACCGCGCAGGTGATCTCGCGCGACCCGACGCTGTGGTACGCGACGATCGAGGTCGACAAGGGCTCCGACGACGGCGTCCGCATGAACGACCCGGTCGTGGGTGACGGCGGACTGGTGGGGAAGATCACGACCGTCGCGCCGTCGGCCTCCTTCGTGACACTGATCACCGAGCATTCGTTCGCGGTCAGCGCCACCGTGCAGGACTCGCTCGGCGACCAGGGCGTGCTCGTGCCCGAGGTCGGCAACCCGAACCAGTTGCTGCTCCAGAACCTGCCGTTGCGAGCGCCGATCCAGACCGGCCAGCAGGTCGTGACCTCCGGCTTCAAGTCCGGTCCGCTCGGCTCGCTCTACCCGGCCGGCATTCCGATCGGCCAGGTGTCGGACTCCAACACCCAGGACGACCTGCTCACCAACCAGCAGGTCAAGGTCAACCCGGTGGCCGACCTGCGCCATCTCGACGTCGTACAGATCCTGACGACCCCCCACGGCGGCTCCCGGCGCGCGCAGGTCCCGTGAACGAGAACCTCCGCCTTCCCATCCGGCTCGCGATCCTCGCCTTCGCCACGGTGGTGCTGCAGCAGTCCGCCGTCTCGCAGGTCTCGATCTTCGGCGTGAGCGCCGACATCTCGCCGCTCGTCGTGATGTCCGTCGGGCTGCTCGCGGGCTCGCTCGCCGGCGCCGTGATGGGGTTCACCACCGGCATCCTCGTCGACCTGGTCCTCGTCCAGACGCTCGGCGTGACCTCGCTGCTGTACATCGTGATCGGGTACTGGTGCGGGCGCCTGCGCGAGCTGCGCGATCCCTCGCACGGCCTGGTGCCGCTGGCGATGGGGGCCGCCGCCACCGCCGTGGCGGGCATCGGCCTGGCCATCATCCAGTTCCTGCTCGGCGTCGACGCGCCGGTGAGCTTCCTGCTCGTGCAGCAGATCTTCATGACCATCCTCGTCAACACGCTGATCGCGCTGCCGGTCTACGCGCTGGTGCGACGCGTGATCCGGCCCGCGCTGCCGGAGGATCCGCGCCGCCGCCGTCGCCGCGCCTACACGACCGGCGGCCTCAGCCCGCTTCAGCGCCCGTCCGAGCGGCTGGGCCCGATCCCGCGCTCGTCGCGATGATCCAGCTCCCCGAAGACCGCCGCCCGCCGCTCTCGCCCCAGCTCGCGCTGCGGGTGGCGATGTTCGGCGGGTTCGCGCTGATGATGTTCGCGATCATCTTCTTCCGGCTCTGGTACCTGCAGGTGCTCTCCGGCGACCAGTACCTCGCGCAGGCGAGCACGAACCGCGTCCGGGACATCTCGATCCCCGCGCCGCGCGGCGAGATGGTCGATCGCACCGGAACGCCGCTGGTCGAGAGCCGCCAGGCGTCGGCGATTCAGCTCGCGCCGCCCGACCTCCCCAAGGACCCGAGCGTCCGCGCGGCTGAATTCAACCGGCTGGCCGGCGTGCTCGGGATGTCCAACAGGACGGGCCGCTGCCGCGTCGGCGCCCAGGTGCTGTTCGTCTCGGCGATCGAGTGCGCGGTCCAGAAGCAGCAGTACCTGCTCCCATACGCCAACGTGACGCTGAAGGCCGATGTGCCGCCCGACGTGCACTACTACCTGGCCGAGCGTGCCGATCAGTTCCCGGGCGTGAGCGAGCCGCAGATCTACCTGCGCTCGTATCCGTACCACGACCTGGCGGCGCAGCTGTTCGGGATCGTCGGCCCGATCAGCCCGGCCGAGCTCAAGGATGCCCGCTACCAGGGGGTGCCCCGGGACGGGATCGTCGGCCAGACGGGGATCGAGCAGTCCTACGACCACTACCTGCGCGGCGCCGACGGCGCCGAGCGGGTGCAGGTGGACGCGCTCGGTCAGTTCAAGGGCTACCTCGCGCGGCGCTCGCCGGTGCCCGGGCACACGCTCAAGCTGTCGCTCGACCTCGGCCTCCAGAAGGCCGGCCAGGCGGCGATCCAGGACGCGATCACCAACAACCCGCCCGCGGACTCCGGCGCGTTCGTCGCCCTGGACCCGCGCAACGGCGAGGTCCTGGCGATGGGCTCGAACCCGAGCTTCGACCCCAACATCTTCGCCCGTCCGCTCTCCACCGCCGCCTACAACCAGCTCAACAACCCGTCCAGCAACTACCCGCTCGTCAACCGCGCGATGGGCTCGCCCTACCCGACCGGCTCGACCTTCAAGGTGATCACCGCCACCGCGGCGCTCCAATCGGGGACGATCACCCCCAGCACCGTGATCGACGACCCGGGCAAGATCACCATCAGCGGCCAGACCTTCCAGGACTCCGGCGGCGCCGGCGCCGGCGCGGTGTCGCTCATCGACGCGATCCGGGTCTCCTCCGACGTCTTCTTCTACACGCTGGGAGCGCAGATGAACTCGCCCAAGTCGGCCGGTGGCCCGCTCCAGTACTGGGCTCGCCAGTACGGGATCGGGCGGACCACGGGGATCGACATCGCGGGCGAGTTCTCGGGGATCCTGCCCTCGCCGGCCTGGCGGGCGATGCGCAACCGCGAGGAGCTGGCCTGCGAGCACCGCCACCACGACACGGTCCCGTGCGGCTTCAGCGACCTGCGCCCGTGGTCGATCGGCGACAACATCCAGCTCGCCACCGGGCAGGGCGATCTCGAGGCGACGCCGCTGCAGATGGCCGTCGTCTACTCCGCGGTCGAGAACGGCGGCACGATCGTGCGCCCCCACGTCGGCCTCGACGTGCAGGACGACAACGGCAACGTGCTGCAGAACATCGATCCGCCGCCCCAGCGCCACATCCCCGTCGAGGTGTCGAACCTGGACGCGATCCGCTCCGGCCTGCGTGCCGCCGCCTCGCAGCCGGGCGGCACCTCGGCTGACGTGTTCTCCGGCTTCCCGCAGCCGGTCTACGGCAAGACGGGAACGGCGCAGCATGCCAACGCCGCAGACCAGTCGTGGTATGTGTGTTACGTGCCCGACCCCAAGCGTCCGATCGTCGTGGCCGTGACGATCTACCAGGGTGGCTTCGGCGCCGCCGCCGCGGCGCCGGCCGCGCGCGAGATCCTGTCGCAGTGGTTCTACGGCAACAGGGGCAAGTACGTGGCCGGAATCTCGAAGACCCGATGAGCGTCACCTCCCTGCAAGCCCCCGAGGAGCAGGCGGACGCCCGGCCGCGCACGATGGTGCGGTTCGATCCGCTGCTGATGGTCGCCGCGCTCGGGCTCGTCGCCTGTTCGCTCATCACCCTCCACGGCGCCACACGCACCTCGATTCCGGGCAAGCCGCTGTACTACGTCGAGCGCCAGGGGATCTACGTCGCGATCGGGCTCGTGGTCGCGTTCCTGCTCTCCCGCTTCGATTACTCGCGGCTGCGCGAGTACAAGTTCGGGCTCTACGCGCTGCTGATCGGCTCCAACCTGCTGGTGCTCGGCATGGCCAGCGCCACCCGCGGCTCGCGCCGCTGGATCTCGCTTCCCTTCTTCCAGGTGCAGCCGTCCGAGTTCGGCAAGGTGCTCCTCATCACGGCGCTGGCCGGATTCGTGGTGGACCGCTCGCGCCGCATCCACGAGTGGAACACGACCGCGCGCATCATGCTGCTGGCGCTCGGTCCCGCGGCGCTGATTATCGTCCAGCCCGACCTCGGGACGGGGATGGTCTTCGTCGCCGTGGCGTTCACGTTGCTGTTCGTGGCCGGCACCTCGTGGAAGCAGCTGACCGCCCTGGTCGCGATGTTCGCGGCCTCGATCGCGCTCGTGCTGGCCGCGGCGCCGGCGGTCGGTGTCCACGTGCTCAAGCCCTACCAGGTGCAGCGGCTGACCGGGTTCCTCAGCCCTTCGCACGACGTGCGCAACCAGACTTACCAGATCACCCAGTCGATCGTTGCGATCGGCTCCGGCCAGAAGACCGGGCGAGGAACGGCCAACGCCAGCCAAACCGCGCTCCACTTCCTGCCTGAAAGCCAGACCGACTTCATCTTCGCCGTCGTGGGGGAGACCTACGGCTTCGTCGGCGCAGCGCTCGTGCTGTCGCTGTACGCATTGATGATCTGGAGAGGTCTGCGCATCCTCACGATGTCCAAGAACCTATACGGCGCCCTGATCGCCGGCGGCATCCTCTCGATGCTGATGTTCCAGGTCTTCGTGAACGTGGGCATGACCGTCGGGATCATGCCCATTACCGGCGTCCCGCTGCCGCTCATGAGCTACGGCGGCTCGTCGGTCCTCGTCACATTCATTGCGCTCGGCCTCCTGCAGTCGATCCACATCCAGGCACGGATCGCGACCGCGGGCAAGGCCCGGACGCTACTTTCGTAATGCCGGCCCATCCGAGCGCCGGCCCAATTTTCATAAAGGACTGAACGACAATTGAAGAAGCAAGTGCTGGTCAGCGTCGACCGCGGGGAAACCCGTGTCGCACTGCTCGAAGCGACGGGCACAGTGCCCGCTCGCAAACCCGGCCCTTCCCCGCGGCGGCGTAGCAAGCCCGCCACCAAGCCAGGCGCCGGCTACCAGGTCGCCGAGCTGTATCTGGAGCGCAAGGGCGCGCGCTCCATCGTCGGCAACATCTACAAGGGTCGCGTGGACAATGTCCTCGCCGGCCTCGAGGCGGCGTTCGTCGACATCGGCCTGGAGAAGAACGGCTTTCTGCACGTCGACGAGATCGTGCTCCCCGGCGTCGAGACCCCGCGCCGCGGCCGCGGCGGCTCGCGTGAGGGACGGCAGATCACCGACATGCTCAAGCCCGGGCAGGAGATCGTCGTCCAGGTCGTCAAGGATCCGCTCAAGACCAAGGGCGCCCGCCTGTCGATGGACCTGACGATCGCCGGGCGTTACATGGTCTACGCGCCCTACGGCGAGGGCGTCGGCGTCTCGCGCCGGCTCGATGACAAGGAGCGCGAGCGGCTGCGTAGGCAGGCCGCCAAGCTCGAGCTCAAGGGCGGCGGCGCGATCATCCGCACCGCCGCGCAGGGCGCGGAGCGCGCCGATCTCGAGCGCGAGCTGCTGTACCTGTTCAAGCTCAACGACGTGCTCCAGAAGCGCGTCGAGGAGACCCCGGCGCCGGCGCTCGTCTTCCAGGAGGCGGACCTGTCGGTGCGGGTCGTGCGCGACATCTTCTCGGCCGCCTTCGAGCGCGCCATCGTCGATGACCCCAAGCAGCACCACCGCCTCGTCTCGTTCTTCTCGCGCACCGCGCCCGACCTGGTCGACCAGGTGGAGCTGTGGGAGGAGAAGACCCCCCTGTTCGAGGCCTTCGGGGTGGAGGACGTGCTCGCCTCGACGCTCTCGCGCCGTGTCGATCTGCCCAGCGGCGGCTACCTGATGATCGACTACGCCGAGGCGCTGACCGTGATCGACGTCAACTCCGGCAGCTTCATCGGCCGCGGCAAGGGCGCCCGGCTCGAGGACACGATCACCAAGACCAACCTCGAGGCCGCCGACGAGGTCGTGCGCCAGCTGCGGCTGCGCGACATCGGCGGGATCATCGTCATCGACTTCATCGATATGGCGCGGGCGCGCAACCGCGACGCGGTCCTGAAGACGCTGCGCAAGGCGCTCGACGAGGACCGCACCAAGACGTTCGTGGTCGAGATCTCGCCGCTCGGGCTGGTGGAGATGACGCGCCAGAACGTCACCGACGGCGTGCGCGAGATCATGACCCGGCCGTGCCCGACCTGCGACGGCGAGGGCGTGATCAAGTCCGAGGAGACGATCGCGATCGAGTTCGAGCGTCGGATGCGCGACCTGGCCAAGGAGTCCGACGCCGAGGCCTTCCTGATCCAGATGAACCCGCGCGTGAGCGCCGAGTTCACCGGCAACGAGGCTCGGGTGCTGCAGGCGATCGAGGCCGAGACCGGGAAGTGGTTCCACTTCGAGGGCTCCGAGGGGCTCCCCCTGGACCACTTCAAGGTCCTGCTCGACGGCAAGCGCGACGAGGTCGTCGAGCGGGCGCTCCCGTTCCGCGAGGGCGAGGAGGTCCACGTCGAGATCGTCGAGCCGCACATGTACAGCCTCGGCGACGCGGTGGCCAAGGTCGACGGCTACATCATCTCGGTCCGCGGCGGCACGCCGTACGTCGGCGAGAAGCACCTGGTGCGAATCGAGGACGCGGGTCGCACCGCCGCCGTGGCGTCGCTCGTCGACGTGGCGCCGGAGGAGCTAGCGGCCAACGAGGCCAAGGATGACGTAGAATCGAAGCCTCGGCGCCGTGGCCGCAGAGGCGGACGGCGCCGTTCTGGCGCCAAGGCCGAACGCTCGGCTCCCGCCGCTTCGGAATAGAACCATGTACGCGATCGTCAAGACAGGTGGTAAGCAGTACCGCGTCGAGGAGGGGCAATGGCTCCTCGTCGAGCGCCTGCCCGACGACGACGGCGCCAGCATCGCGCTGCATCCGCTGCTCGTGGTCGATGGCTCCAACGTCGTCGACGGCGCCGGCCTCGACAACGTCAAGGTCGAGGCGAGGATCCTCGCCCACGAGCGCGGCCCCAAGCTGCGCGTCGTGAAGTTCAAGCCCAAGCGCGGCTACAAGCGCCACAACGGTCATCGCCAGGACCTGACGCGGATCCAGATCACCGGGATCACGCTCCCCGGCGGGACGGCGAAGGAGTCGCCCGCCGCGGAGAGGAAGAGCCCGGAGCCGGTCGCGGCAGTGCCCTTCGCGGCGACCGGCACCGCGCCGGCGGCCGAGGTGGCCGAGACGTGGGCCGAGCAGCGCGCCCCGGAGACTGCGGCTGCCATCGAGGTCGAGGTGACGCCGACGCCCGAAGCTGCCGAGGCGGCCGCGCCGGCGGAAGCTGCCGAGGCGGCCGCGCCGGCGGAAGCTGCCGAGGCGGCCGCGCCGGCGCCGCAGGACACGACTGCGGCGGCCGAGGAACCGGCCGCCCCGACCACGGAGGCCGACAATGGCTCATAAGAAAGGCCTCGGCTCGAGCCGCAACGGCCGCGACTCCAACGCCAAGCGACTCGGCGTCAAGGTGTTCGCCGGCCAGGCCGTCACCGGCGGCGAGATCATCGTGCGCCAGCGCGGAACCGTGTTCAAGCCCGGCGACGGAACCGGAATCGGCCGCGACGACACGATCTTCGCCAAGGCGGCCGGCACCGTCGAGTTCACGCGCGGCCGCCGTGGCCGCGTGATCTCCGTCGTTCCCGCCGGCGAGTAGCCGCCGGGCCGCCGGCGAGTAGGGACTCGGCCGTCGGCCGTTTGACCGCGCGGTTGCCCGGGCGGTCGCGGCGCGTGCGTTCTAGGCCGTGGCCGGCTGCGCCGCGCACTCCGGGCAGCGCCGCGCCTTGATCGGGATGTCGCTCGTGGACCCCAGACACTCCTTGGTGTCCGGGTCCTCGGCGCGGTGGGACTGCAGGTAGTTCATCGGCTTGACGGCGAAGCAGAACACGGCCGCCGCGATCGACGCGAACCCGATCACGACCGACACGGCCAGATCGACGCCGGGCCCGCGGAACAGGGATTTCCTGAACTCCGCCGGCATCGTCATGTAGGCCCTGCCTTCGGTTCGTCGCGTGCGGCCGCGCACACGCGTGACGAACCCGTTCGAACTCGGCACAAACTCTCCTGCACATCGGTGCAAACGTGTCTTGTTCAGTCACATCTCGTCCGGGAACCTGGGGTCAATGGACGAAGCGCTGCATCTCAGTTCCGGCCCCCGGAACTCAGTTGCAACGCTTCGGGTCAGCGGGGTCGCGGCGGCCCAATGGGGGGCGATCTCCTGGGCGCAGCTCCGGGACTGCGGGCTCAGCGGCCCGAGCATCTCCCGGGCGGTGCGCGCCGGCCGGCTGCACCGGCTCCACCCGCGCGTCTACGCGGTCGGCCACGACAACGTCTGTCTCGAGGGGCGGCTTGTCGCGGCGCTGCTGTACGCCGGGCCCGGGGCGGCGCTCAGCCACGGCACCGCGGCGTGGTTGTGGCGGCTGACCGAGCGCGAGCCGGCGCTGATCGACGTCTCCAAACCGCTGCGTCGCATCCCGAGGCCCGGGCTGCGCCTGCACACCCGGCGCGCCTGGGAAGCCTGCCGGCACCGCCGTTTCCCCGTCACGACCGTGCGCCAGACGCTGCTCGACCTGGCCGCCACCGACTCCCCGCCGCGGCTGCGCCGCACCCTGGCCGAGGCCGACTTCCGCGGCCTGCTCGATGCGGCGGCGCTGGCCGGCCTCGCCGGGCAGGGGCGGCCGGGGACGACCGCGCTCAGAGACGGCCTGGCCGAGCATCTGCCCGCGCTCGCGCTGACGCGCTCAGAGCTCGAGCAGCGCTTCCTCGAGCTGTGCGCGTCGGTTGGGATTCCCGTGCCCCAGGTCAACGCCCAGGTCGCCGGCCTGATCGTCGACATGTACTGGCCCGACGCCGGCGTCGTGGTCGAGCTCGACGGCGTCGCGGCCCACGGCAGCGCGGCCCGGGTCGGCCGCGACCACGGCCGCGACCTGACCCTGCGGAGCGCGGGGCTGATCGCGCTCCGCTACACCTGGGCCCAGATCACCGGGGAGCCGGCGGCCGTGGTCGAGGACCTCGGCCGCACCCTGGCGGCCGCGCCGGCGAGCCCGCCGCGACCCGCGCCGGCGAGCCCACCGCGACCCGCGCCGGCGAGCCCGTCGCGACCCGCGCCGGCAGCGGTCATCCCTCCTGGGCGGTGGGCCTGATCAGGATTTCGTTGACGTCGACATGCGCGGGCTGGGCGATCGCGAACATGACCGCGCGGGCGATGTCCTCGGGCTCGAGCGCGTTCGAGACCGGGTTGTCGAAGAACGGCGTGTCGACCATCCCCGGCTCGATCAGCGTGACCCGGACGCCGGTCCCGTTCAAATCCTGGCGCGCGGCCTCGCCCAGCGCGGTGACGGCCCACTTGGTGGCCGAGTACAGCGACCCGGGCAGCGCGCGCCGGCCGGCGACGGAGCCGGTCAGCAGCAGATGGCCGCGGGTCTCCTTGAGCGGCTCGATCGTCGCGCGGATCGTCAGCGCGGCCCCGTAGACGTTGGTCAGGACCATCGAGCGCCAATGCTCGGGATCCGAGTTCAGGAATCCCCGCGGAGCGCCGAAGCCGGCGTTGGCGAACACGACATCGAGGCGGCCGAAGTGCTCGAGCGCGGTCTGCACCATCGCCGTCTGCTGGTCCCATTCGGTCACGTCGCAGCTCACGGCGAGCGCCCGCTCCTCGCCGCCGAGCTCGCGGGCGAGCTCGTCGAGGCGATCGACGGAACGGGCCGCGAGCACGAGCCGGTAGCCGGCGCCGGCGGCGTCGCGGGCGGTGGCGGCGCCGATCCCACTCGATGCGCCGGTGATCAGAAAGACGGGGTCGGAGTCGGACATGGCAGGATCATCGCATGCACGACCGCGCGCGCATCCACGTGCAGGCCGGGGGCGGCGGCGACGGCTGTCTGAGCTTCCGCCGCGAGGCGCATGTTCCCAAGGGCGGCCCCGACGGCGGCGACGGCGGCCGCGGTGGCGATGTCGTGTTCGTCTGCGACGACTCGCTCCGTGACCTGCAGAGCTTCCGCCGGCGCTCGCACTTCAAGGCCGGCCGCGGCGGCCACGGCCAGGGTGCGCTGCGCCACGGCGCCGACGGCGAGACGCTCGAGATCCGCGTCCCGCCGGGCACCGAGGTGCTGGTCGAGGCCGACGGCACGCGCCACGACCTCGTGCGTCCCGGCCAGCGCGCCGTGGTCGCACCGGGCGGCTCGGGCGGTCGCGGCAACAAGCGCTTCGCCGGCCCCACCCACCAGACGCCCCGGTTCGCCGAGCACGGCCTGGCGGGAGGGGAGAGCTGGGTCTCGCTGCAGCTGAAGCTGCTCGCTGACGTGGGGCTGGTCGGGCTGCCCAACGCCGGCAAGTCATCGCTGCTCTCCCGGATCACGCGCGCCGCCCCGAAGGTGGCCGAGTACCCGTTCACCACGCTGGCGCCGGTGCTCGGCACGCTGCAGGGCGAGGAGCGCCAGCTGGTGATCGCCGACATCCCGGGGCTGATCGAGGGGGCGAGCGCGGGAGCCGGGCTCGGGCACGACTTCCTGGCCCACATCGAGCGCACGCGCATGCTCGTGCACGTGCTCGACCTCGCGCCGCTCGACGGAAGCGACCCGGCGACCAACTTCGCCACGGTCGAGAACGAGCTCGAGCTGCACGACCCGCGCCTGGCGCGGTTGCCGCGGCTGCTGGCGCTGTCCAAGGCCGATCTGGTCGATGCCGAGACCGGCGCACGGGCCGTGGCCGACTGGAGCCGGAAGCTGGGTGCAGAGGTGCCGGTGTTCCTGATCTCGTCGGTGACCCGGCAGGGACTCGATGAGCTCGCGGCGCAGCTGTTGCGCCTCCTCCCGCCGCTGGCCGGCGAACCCGACGAGAGCTCCGTGCTCGGGGCGCCGGAGCTGAGCGCCGATCTCGACGGGCTCGCCGAGCACCGCGTCTTCCGGCCCGCAGCGACGCGCAACTTCAACGTCGAGCGGATCGGCGATGGCAGCTTCCGGGTCAGCGGCGAGGCGGTGGAGCGGCTGGTGGCGCGCTACGACCTCGACAACGAAGAGGCGCTCGCGCACCTCGAGCGGCGGCTGCGTGGGATCGGTGTCATCCGGGCGCTGGAGAGCCATGGCTTCGAGCCCGGCGACGACGTCGAGATCGCGGGGGTGGTGTTCGAGCTCGACCCCGGCAGCCGCTGAGCGCCGCGGTCGCCCAACGAGCAGCCGCCGACCCCGACCGGGTCGGCCGGCGCCGAAACAACCAACCGGACCGGCGCCGATGAGCCACCGCGGCCAAACCTGACGGGGTCGCGGGAATCCCCGCTACGATGGCCGACGGGCAGGACCCACGCAGGAGAGAGAGGAGTACCGATATGCGTCGTACCGCATTTGCCGGTGCGGCATCGCTGGCCGCTTCGGTGGCCGTGCTGATGGCTCCGGTCGCCGTCGCCGGCGCGCACGTGTTGCGCGTTGGGACGTACAAGGGCGTGGCGGGCCAGTACAAGTCGATCCAGGCCGCGGTCGACGCCGCCAAGCCCGGCGACTGGGTCCTCGTCGCCCCCGGCGACTACAAGACCAGCTCGACGCGCCTCGTGCCAGGTCGCACAAATGAAGCGGCCGGCGTGCTGCTGACCAAGTCGGACGTGTACCTGCGCGGGATGAACCGCAACACGGTCGTCGTCGACGGCACCAAGCCCGGGACGTCGAAGTGCAGCTCCAAGAAGTCCGACCAGAACTTCGGGCCCAAGAGCGCGAACGGGCCGATCGGCACCAACGGTGTCGTGGTCTGGAAGGCGTCGGACGTGTGGGTCCAGAACCTGACCGCCTGCAACTTCCTCGGTGGCTCCGGCACCGCCGGCAACGGCATCTGGTGGAACGGCGGTGACGGCAGTGGCAAGGTGTTCGGCGGTCACGGCTACCTCGGCTCCTACCTGAACGCCACGAGCACCTACTTCGATCCGTCCAATCCCGGGACCGCGGCCACGTACGGCATCTTCTCGAGCAACTGGAACGGCGGCACGTGGGATCACACCTACGCCAGCAACTTCAACGACTCGGGTTACTACATCGGCGCCTGTCAGCAGATCTGCAACCAGGTCGTCGACCACGCGTGGGGCGAGTACAGCGCGCTCGGCTACAGCGGCTCGAACTCGGGCGGCTCGCTGATCATCAAGAACTCGCAGTTCGACCGCAACGAGGATGGGTTCGACACCAACAGCCAGAACGGCGACAACCCGCCGCCGCAGAACGGCGCCTGCCCGCACAACGGCACCAGCCCGATCACGCACACGCACTCGTGCTGGGTGTTCATGAACAACTACGTGCACGACAACAACAACCCGAACGTGCCCGCGCTCGGCCCAGCCGCCCAGGGCCCGGTCGGCACCGGCATGTCGGTGTCCGGCGGGCGCAACGACACGATCATCAGCAACCGGTTCGTCAACAACAACGCGTGGGGCATCATCTTCGTGCCCTTCCTGGACAGCGGCAAGCCGTGCACCGGCGGGACCTACGGTGGCACCTTCGGCGCCGACAGCTGCCTGTTCGACGGCTTTGGCAACGCCCTGCTGAACAACACGTTCACGCACAACGGCTCCTATGGCCATCCGAGCAACGGAGACCTGGGCTGGGTCAGCCTCGAGAACGGCCACCCGACGAACTGCTACCGCGCAAACAAGCAGTCGGGTGGGGGCGCGATCACGCCGGCGGGAGCCGCGGCATTGCAGACGGCCAGCCCCTTCTGCACCGGGAAGGCAGCCAACGCCGGCGCGAGCGACCCGCAGTTCCTCGGCGAGGTGCTGTGTGACTCGCAGGTGCAGATCGTCTCGGGCACGCCGTCCGCGTGTCCGAACGGGCAGTACCCGCGCCGCACCACGGTTGTGATGCACGCGCTGCCCCGCGGGCTGAAGTCGATGCCCAACCCGTGCTCGGGAGTCCCGACGAATCCGTGGTGCCCGGCCAGCAAGCCGGTGAGGCCTGTGACGCCGGTGGCGCCTCCGCCCGGGCTTGGATAGGTAGCGAGCAGGACCTCGGGGCGCGTCCCGCGCGCGCCCCGAGGCTCCGGCCGGACACGCTCCGAGCGGGATAGACCCTAAGCTGGCGGCCATGGGATGCCTGGTCATCAAGCTCGGGTCGAGCATCGTCGCCAATGATCGCGGCGAGGTGCGTCGCGACGTGCTCGCCCGGATCTGCGACGAGGTGGCGGCGCTGCGCGACTCCGACCGCGAGGTGATCATCGTCACCAGCGGGGCGATCGCGCGGGGGATGGGCGTGATGTCGCTGCCGCTGCGCCCGCGGGCGATGGACGAGCTGCAGGCGGCGAGCGCGGTCGGGCAGGGCAAGCTCTACCAGGTCTACGACGAGCTGCTGCTGGCCCGCGGCGTGCCCACCGCCCAGATACTGCTGACGTTCTTCGACATGAGTGCGCGCACTCACTACCTGAACGCGCGCCAGACGCTGCGCAAGCTGCTCGAATGGCGCGTCGTGCCGGTGATCAACGAGAACGACACGACGACCACCGACGAGATCTCGTTCGGCAACAACGACTTCCTGGCCGCGCAGGTGGCGATCCTGCTCGGCGCCGACTTGCTGCTGCTGCTGACCGATGCCGGCGGCGTGTACACGGCGGACCCGCGCCGGCACCCCGGCGCCGAGCTGGTGCGCGAGGTGGAGGACTTCGATGCGTTGTCCGGGCTCGACATCGGGCACGCCACCTCGCCGCTCGGGTCGGGCGGGATGCGCTCCAAGGTGGTGGCGGCGGAGATGGCGACGGCGGCCGGGATTCCCGCCATCGTGGCCAGCGGCCTCGAGCCGGGGACGATCCTGGCGGCGGCGGGGGGCGAGGAGGTGGGGACGCGGTTCGCCGCCCGCGAGGGACGCTATTCGAGCTTCAAGCTGTGGCTCAAGTACGCCAAGCCGGTACGCGGCCGGGTGCTCGTCGACGCCGGCGCCGCGCGGGCGCTGCGCGAGGGCGGGACGAGCCTGCTGCCCGTGGGCGTGGTCGAGGTCTCGGGCGAGTTCGATGCCGGGGACGCGGTCGAGATCGCCCACGACGACAGCGAGGTGGGCAAGGGGATCAGCAACTACTCGGCGGCCGAGCTGCGCCAGGTGCTGGGGCTGAAGTCCGCCGACGTGCGCAACGTGTTCCCGCGCGCCAGCGCAGAGGCCGTCCACCGCGACTACTTCGTGCTGGCGTAACCTGTGTCGTCATGGCCACCACCGCTGTTTCCGTAGCCGAGCTCTGCGCCGCCGCCCAGCGGGCGTCGCGGACGCTTGCCATGCTCCCCTCGGGGGTCAAGGACGCCGCGCTCGAGGCGATCGCTTCGGCGCTGGCCGAGCACACGGCCGAGATCCTCGAGGCCAACGCCCGCGACCTCGACGCCGGGCGCGACGCCGGTCTGTCGGACGCGTTGCTCGACCGACTCGCCCTCGACCACGACCGCGTCGCCGCGATGGCGGCCGGCGTGCGCAAGATCGCCGCATTGCCCGATCCGGTCGGCGAGGTGATCGACGGCTCGCGGCTCGCCAACGGGCTCGACGTGCGCAAGGTGCGCGTGCCGCTCGGAGTCGTCGCGGTCGTGTACGAGGCCCGCCCCAACGTGACCATCGACGCCGCGGCGCTGTGCCTGAAGTCGGGCAACGCGATCGTGCTGCGCGGGTCGAGCTCGGCGACGCACTCGAACGCCGTGCTCGCCTCGGTCGCCGCCGCGGCGGCCGAGTCGGCCGGGCTGCCCGCCGGCGCGCTGTCGCTGGTGGCCGGCGGAGGGCGCGAGGAGCTGGCCGAGCTGGCCACCCAGGCCGGTGTCGTCGACCTGATCATCCCGCGCGGCGGCGAGGGCCTGAAGGCCGCGCTCAAGGGCGTCGCGACGGTGCCCGTGATCTACGCCGCCTCCGGCAACTGCCACGTCTACGTCGACGAGAGCGCCGATCTCGAGGCGGCCCGCGCGATCGTCCTCAACGCCAAGCTCCAGCGCCCCGGCGTGTGCAACGCGGCCGAGAAGCTGCTGGTGCACTCCCGCGTGGCGGCGGAGTTCCTCCCCGGCGTCCTGCGCGAGCTCGCCGACAGCGGCGTCGTGCTGCACGGCGACGAGCGGGCCCGGGCGGCGTCGCCCGGCCTCCCCGTCGGTCCTGCGAGCGATCAGGACTGGGACACCGAGTACCTGGCGCTCGAGATCGCGGTGGGGATCGTCGACTCGACCGAGGAGGCGATCGAGCACATCAACCGCCACGGCAGCGGACACTCCGAGGCGATCCTCACACACGACACCGACTCGGCCCGCGCATTCCAGCTCGGCGTCGACGCGGCCTGCGTGTACGTCAACGCCTCCACGCGCTTCACCGACGGTGGCGAGTTCGGGATGGGTGCCGAGATCGGCAACTCGACCCAGAAGCTGCACGCCCGCGGGCCGATCGGCCTGCGCGAGCTGTGCACGTTCAAGTACCTGCTCGAGGGCGCGGGCCACGTCCGCTCCTGAGTGCGCGCCGAGCATCGAGACCGTGGGGAGCGGGTAGGCGCATCGTGCGAGTCGGGATCCTGGGCGGCACCTTCAATCCGCCACATCTTGGTCACCTGGTCTGCGCCCAGGAGGCGTACCTTCAGCTCGGACTCGACCGCGTGATGCTGATTCCCGCCCGGATACCCCCGCACAAACCCGTCGAGGATGAGCCCGGACCCGAGCACCGGCTGGAGCTGTGCCGTCTGGCCGTGGACGGCGACGAGCGCTTCTCGGTCTCCGATCTGGAGACGTTCAGGCCCGGACCGTCGTTCACGGTCGATACCCTGCAGGAACTGCACGCGACCGAGCCCGATAACGAGCTGTTCCTGATCGTCGGCGGCGACGTCGCGGCCGGCCTGCCGCTGTGGAATGAGCCGGAACGGGTGCTCGAGTTGGCCCGGCCCGCGGTGGCGAAGCGCCGCGGCACACCGCGCGCCCGCGTGGATCAGGCCCTGGCCGGCCTCCGGGGCGGCGAGCGGGCGGCGTTCTTCCAGATGCCGCGGATCGGAATCTCCTCGACCCTGTTGCGCCGCCGCGTGCGCGCCGGCGAGCCAATCCGCTACTTGGTCCCCGACGCCGTCGAGCGCTACATCGGCGCTCAGGGGCTGTACGCATGACCCCCGAAGAGACCGCCCAGGCCATCGCCGGCTACGCCGCCGACCGCAAGGCGATCGAGATCGTCCAGCTCGACCTGCGCGGGATCATCGGCTACACCGACTACTTCGTGATCTGCACCGGCCGCAGCGACCGCCAGACGAAGGCGATCCACGACGGCATCCACCTCGGCATGAAGCAGGATCACGGGCTCCTGCCGCGGCGGGTCGAGGGGCTGACCGAGTCGTCGTGGATCCTGATGGACTACCTCGACGTCGTGGTGCACATGTTCACCCCGGACATGCGCGAGTACTACCGGCTCGAGCAGCTCTGGGGCGAGGCCCCGGCGCACGCCGTCGTCACCGGCTGAACGCCGGCGAACAGGCGGGCGGAGCCCGCCCCATCACACCCGGCGATACGCGCC
>Ga0208478_1000061_pt1 | contig 40818 bp, 42 predicted proteins | sample NGESurdeep072012_5_FD_184462 | JGI IMG/M metagenome (GOLD analysis project Ga0208478, IMG submission 184462) | Arctic peat soil microbial communities from Barrow, Alaska - NGEE Surface sample 415-2 deep-072012 (SPAdes) | ecosystem: Environmental > Terrestrial > Soil > Wetlands > Peat ...
TCGGCTGCGCCGGCTGATCAAGGAAGCTCTGCGGATGCGCCCGACTCGGATCATCGTCGGCGAGGTCCGCCAGGAGGAGTGCCTGGACCTGCTGATCGCCCTGAACTCGGGCCTACCGGGGATGTGCACGATCCACGCCAACTCCGCGCGCGAGGCGGTGACGAAGATGTGCACGCTGCCGTTGCTGGCCGGCGAGAACGTGGGCCACAACTTCGTCGTACCGACCGTCGCGGCCTCGATCGACCTGGTGGTGCACGCCAGCACGGACCCGACCGGGCACCGGCGGGTGCGCGAGATCGCCGCCGTACCGGGCCGGGTCGAAGGTGACGTGGTGGAGACCGCCGCCGTCTTCCACACCCGCGGTGGCCGGCTGGTGCGGGCGGACGGTTATCCGCCGCACCGGGACCGCTTCACCCAGGCCGGTTACGACCTGGCCGCCTTGCTGGCCGCCGATGAAGGCGGGCCCTAGGTGGGTGCCGCCGTCGGCCTGGCCTTCGGACTGGGCGTGTTCCTGCTGCTGAACACCGGCCGACCTCGGCGCGCTCGACCGGCTTCGAGGTGGCGGAACCGGCGCACCGACATGCTGCGCCAGGCCGGCCTGGACGGAATCACGCCCGGGCGGCTCGCCGGGCTGCAGGCCGGCACCGGCCTCGTGGTCGCCGTCGCCATGCTGACGGTGACCCGCACCGCGCCGGTGGCGGCGGCCTTCGGGGTCTTCGGCGCGATGCTGCCGGTCGCCCTGGTCCAGCGGCAGCGTCGGCGGCGGGCGGTGGAGCTGCGCGACGTCTGGCCGGAGGCGGTGGACAACTTGGCCTCCGCGGTCCGGGCCGGGCTTTCGCTGCCCGAGGCCCTGTCCGCCTTGGGCACCCGGGGACCGGAGCCGCTGCGCGAGCCGTTCAACCGGTTCGGCGCCGACTACCGGGCCAGCGGCCGCTTCGGCAGCTGCCTGGACCGGCTGAAGGACAGCCTCGCCGACCCGGTGGCCGACCGCATCCTGGAGTCGCTGCGGATGGCGCGCGAGGTCGGCGGCACGGACCTCGGCCGGCTGCTGCGGACGTTGTCGGCCTTTCTCCGCGAAGACGCTCGCGCCCGCGCCGAGCTGGAGACGCGGCAGGGCTGGACGGTGAACGCCGCCCGGCTGGCGGTCGCCGCGCCGTGGGCCGTCCTCCTGCTGCTGGGCACCCAGTCGCAGACGATCCAGGCCTACAACAGCGCCGGCGGCGTGGTCGTGCTTGCTGTGGGCGGGGTCGTGTCGTTCGCGGCGTACCGGCTGATGCTCCAGATCGGGCGCTTGCCCGAGGACCAGCGGGTGTTGCGGTGAACCTGCTGCTCGCTGGTGCGCTGGTTGGACTCGCCGGCGGCAGCGGGACGCTGTTGACCGCCGCGGCCGCTCCGGCGCTGCGGCGTGGGCCGAGCCTCGACGATCGGTTGGCCCCCTACCTGCGGGACGCGCCGCGCCCATCCCGGTTGCTCGATCCAACGCCGACGGTGACGCCGTTTCCTACGCTGGAGCGGCTGCTGCGGCCGGTCCTCAGCGACGCGACCGACCTGCTGGAGCGTCATGTCGGCGGCACGGCGTCGGTCCGTCGCCGGTTGGAGGCGCTCGGCCGGGGTCAAGGCGTGCCCGAGTTCCGGGTAGAGCAGGTGGTATGGGCGGCGCTCGGTCTGCTGGCCGCCTTGGCGGCGATCGGTCTTGGCGCGCTGACCGGCAAGGCCAACCCGCTCTCGGCCGTGATGCTCACCGTCGCCGGGGTCGTCGGTGGCGTGCTCGGCCGGGACTACTGGCTGACCGTCCAGGTGCGTCGGCGGGAGGCCGCCATGCTGGCCGAGTTCCCGACCGTCGCCGAGTTGTTGGCGTTGGCCGTCGCGGCCGGCGAGGGGCCGATCGGGGCGATCGAGCGGGTCTGCCGGCTCGGCAGCGGCGAGCTCGTCCGGGAGCTCTCCGCCGTCCTCGCGCAGACCCGGGCGGGCACCCCGCTGATGGCGGCGTTGGCCAGCCTGCGAGACCGCACCGGCGTCGAGGCGCTGGCTCGCTTCGTCGACGGCATGGTCGTGGCGATCGAGCGCGGCACGCCGCTCGCCGAGGTGCTGCGGGCTCAGGCTGTGGACGTCCGCGAGGCCGGCAAGCGGGCGCTGCTGGAGGCGGGTGGGCGCCGCGAAATCGCGATGATGTTTCCGGTCGTGTTTCTCGTGCTGCCGGTAACCGTGGTGTTCGCCCTTTACCCCGGCCTGTTCTCGCTGGTGACTTTGGCCCGCTGACCCTTGCCGCCGTGATCGACAACCGTCGTACCCAGACCGAGGAGCAGGCTTGTGAGCCCCGTAGAACTGTCCCTGCGAATGATCGTCGCATTCCACGCCCGCGCGTCCGCGGGCGATCCGGAACGCGGCGACGTGCCCGGCTGGGTCATGGTGACGGTGATGACCGCAGCGCTGGTCGTCGCCATCTTGGGCGTCTTCAAGGGCGCGATCACCGATGCGGTCAGCAACGCCCTGAACAGCGTCACCGGCGCCAAGTAGGCCCCTTGCCTGCCGTTGCTGTCGAGTCCGCCGCTGTCGAGTCCGCCGCTGCCGAGCCCGCCGCTGCGGACGAGCGCGGTTCCGCGGCGGTCGAGTTCGTGCTGGTGTCTGTGCTGCTGATCACTTTGCTGCTCGCCGTGCTGCAGGTGGGGGTGTACCTGCACGTACGCAACGTCATCGCCGCCAGTGCCGCCGAAGGCGTTCGGTACGCCGCCAACGCCGACCGCGACTCGGCCGAGGCCGCCCCTCGGACGCGGGAGATCGTGGGCACGGCGCTGTCCGGTCGGCTCGCCGGCGGCCTCACCTACGCACCAGCCGAGGTGGCCGGCGCGGCTGGCAGCACGCTGGTCAGCGTGCACGTCACTGGCGCCGTTCCGCCGCTGCTGGCCTGGCTCGGAGTGCTACTGCCGGTGGACGTGACCGCTCGGGCTATCAAGGAAGGCCGCTGATGGCGGTCCGCTCGTGGCCCGGGCCCAGGGTCGCCGGGCCCAGGGTCGCCGCCCGCGACGACGGCAGCGGCATCGACGACGGCAGCGCCATCATCGAGTTCATCTTTCTCGCCGTGGTCGTCATGGTCCCGTTGATCTATCTGGTGCTCGCGGCGTTCGAGGTCCAGCGCAACGTCTTCGCCGTCAAGCAGGCCGCGCGAGAGGCAGGCCGCGCGGTGGTCACGGCCCAGACCTTCGCCGAGGGCGCCGCCCGGGCCGACTACGCGGCCGACCTGGCCCTGCAGGACCAAGGCCTCGCGCCGGGCAGCGCCCGGACGCTGAGCTACAGTCCCGCCGGAGCCCCGTGCCCAGCGGCCGGTGGGGTGGACCGGCTAGAGCCCGGCACCGACTTTGCCGTCTGTGTGACCCGGCCGATCCCGATTCCCGGCGTGCCCGGGTTTCTTCCCGTCTCGCGCACCACCGTGACCGGCCGGTACGTCGTACACGTCGATCAGTTTCGGCCGCCCGGATGACCGGGAGCCGGCTGGCGGCGCGGCTGCGGTTCGTGCGTCGACGCGACGACCGGGGTTCCATGATCCCGCTCGTGCTGGGCTTCTTCGTGCTCGCCGCTTTGCTGATCTTCGGAGCCGTGACCGCGTCGACGGCATTCCTCGCCCAGCGCGACCTGGCCGCTGTGTGCGACGGGGCCGCGGTCGCCGCCGCCCAGTCGGTGAACGAGGGCGCGCTCTACGCGGCGGGCCCCGCCGCGGGAACCACCGACGGCCAGCGGCTGCCGCTCGACCTGACAGCGGTGGAGGCGGCCGTGGCCCGCTACGTCGGCGTCGGTGGCTATGGCGGGGACCCGGACGGGCTGACCGTCAGTGGGTCCGTCGGCGGTGACGGTACGACAGCAGTGGTCCGGTGCACCCGCACCGTGCAGATCCCGTTCGGTGCCGTCTACGGCTACCCCGATGGCCTGCCGCGCAGCGCCGTCGCCTCCGCCCGGTCTCCGGTGCTGCCGCCGCTCTGAGTCCGGCCGCCGAAGTTGCCCAGCCGACGTACCGTCATGTGGTGAGCGTCCTGCGCCGGCTGGCGACCTGGCGGTGGGCCGCCGTTGCCATCGGCGCCTTGGCGTTGGCCGTCCTGCCCACCGCGGTCGGGGCCTGGCCGGTCGCCGCCAGTGCCCCGTCGCCCGACGTACTGCTGGCGCGAGTCCGGAGCTCCGCGACTGTCGCTTTCTCCGGGTACGCCGAGGCCAACGGCACCCTTGCGGTGCCGGACATTCCCCAGCTCGGCGACCTGCCGGCCCTGCTCGGCGGGACCACCCGGCTGCGCGCCTGGTACGCCGCGCCCGACCGGTGGCGGGTGGACACGGTCAAACCGGCGGGGGAGGACGGCACCTACGCCGCCACCGGGGGCACCTGGCTGTGGGAGTTTGACCCTGGCCGGGCCACCCTGGTGACCGGCGAGCCGCCGGTGCGCCTGCCACGAGCCGCCGACCTGCTGCCGCCCGACCTGGCCCGCCGGTTCGCCGCTGCGACCGGACCGGACGAGCTGCGGAGCCTGCCGCCCCGCCGTATCGCCGGCCGGACGGCGTTGGGCCTGCGGATAACCCCCCGCGACCTGGCTACCACCATCGGCTTCGTCGACCTGTACGCCGACGCCGCCACCGGGTTGCCGGTGCGCGTCGCGATCACCCCGCGGGATGCCACCACACCTGCGTTGACCGCCGGCTTCCTTGACCTTCGCCTGGCCGCGCCGGACCGAGCGCTGCTGACCTTCACGCCACCGACAGGTGTCCAGGTGACCACCACGGCTGCCCCGGACATCACCGCGCTGGTGGACCGGTTCGCGCCGTACATGTTGCCCAACGCCCTCGCCGGCCTGCCGCGCCGCGACGTCGTGGCCGGCGTTCCCCGCGGGGTGGCGACCTACGGCACCGGCTTCGGACTGGTAGCCGTGCTCCCGTTGTCCGTCGATGTCGCCCACGGCGTGCTGCGGCGACTGTCCGGTCCACCGGCCGCGCCGCTGAAGTTGGACGGTGTCGCCGACTTCGAGGGGAGCACGATCGCCACCCCACTGCTCAACGCGGTCGCCGTCCGACTGGGGCGACGCTTCTACCTGGTAGCCGGGACGGTTGGGGAACCCCTTCTGGGGCGGGCCGTCGCCGCGCTGGCCGCCAATCCGCCGCCTCGCCGGCCGACATGACGGCGCCCGACGTGACCCTCGCCATCGCTACCACCGGGCTGAGCAAACGGTTCGGCGCCGTAGTCGCCGTCGACGCCGTCGACCTCGCCGTTCCGACCGGGGCGCGCTACGGCTTCCTCGGTCCGAACGGGTCCGGGAAGACCACCACCTTGCGGATGCTGCTGGGGCTGGTGTTCGCCTCCGCCGGCTCCATCGAGGTGCTCGGCCAGCCGATGCCGCGGCAGTCGCGGTCGGTGCTGGCCCAGGTCGGCGCGCTGGTCGAGGGTCCGGCGGCGTACGGCCATCTCTGCGGCCGGGCGAACCTAGAGCTGATGGACGCGGCCGGCCCGGGAGCGCCCCGACGGACAAGACGGGCGCGCATCGCCGCGGCCCTCGAACGAGTCGGTCTGGACGCGGTCGGGCGCCGGCCGGTCAAGGCCTACAGCCTGGGGATGAGGCAGCGGCTCGGGCTGGCCGCGGCGCTGCTGCGGGCGCCGCGGCTGCTGATTCTGGACGAGCCGACCAACGGCCTGGATCCGCAAGGCATCCACGAGGTCCGCGAGCTGTTGCTCGAGCTCAACTACGGCGGGACGACCATCTTCCTGTCCAGCCACCTGCTGGCCGAGGTCGAAGCGCTGTGTACGACGGTCGGTGTCGTCGACCGCGGGCGGCTGGTGGTGCAGGACGAGCTGGCAGCGCTGCGCCGGCTGACCGGCAACGTCGTGGTTGGCACCCCGGACGCGGAGCGGGCGCTGGCGCTGCTCGACGGCCGGCTGGCGCATCGCGAGGCCGACCGAATCTGGGTCCAGGCCGACGACCCGGCGCGGCTTAACGCCGAGCTGGTCGCGGCCGGCGTCCGGGTTGCCGACCTGCGAGCGGAGCGGCGCAGCCTGGAGGACGTCGTGCTGGCGGTCACCACCCACGGCAGCGACCGGATCGCCGGCGGTACCCGGATCGCCGGCAGTACCCGATGATCGCCGGCGGCGCGCAGTGATCCTCGTCGAGCTCCGCAAGCTGATCCGGCGCCCGCGCACCTGGTTGACGATCGGGTTGCTCACGGCGCTGCCCACCATCGTTGCCATCTTCTTGGCCACCACCAAGGTGGCGCCGCGACCGGGCGAAGGTCCGGCGTTCCTGTCGGCCGTGCTGGCCAACGGCGCGCTCTACCCGGCGGCCGCGCTCGGCATCGTGCTCCCGATCTTCCTGCCGGTCGCGGTAGCCGTTATCGCCGGGGACAGCGTGGCGGGGGAGGCGAGCGCCGGCACCCTGCGCTACCTGGTATGCCGACCGGTCGGGCGCACTCGGCTGTTGGTGGCCAAGCTGGTTTCGATCATCGTGTTCGTGCTGCTGGCCGTGGTCGTAGTGGCCGGCGTCGGCTACCTCGTCGGCACGCAGCTGTTCGGCAGCGGGCCGCTGTCGTCCACGTCCGGCACCAGCCTGTCGACGACGCAGGCCACCCTGCGCACCATGCTCGCCGTCGGCTACGTCGGGTTCTCCATGCTCGGCGTCGCCGCGGTGGCCATGTTCCTGTCCACGGTCACCGACTCCGCGCTCGGCGCCGCCCTCGGTGCGCTGGCGCTGCTGGTGACCAGTCAGGTGCTGGTGCTGCTCGACGCCGCGGCCTCCGTCCGGCCGTACCTGCCTACGCGCTACTGGCTCGCCTTCGTCGACCTCTTCCGAGACCCGGTGCTATGGCGCGACGTCGGGCGCGGCTTTGCCCTGCAGGCGGTGTACGTCGCGATGTTCCTGGCCGCGGCCTGGGCCAACTTCGCGACCAAGGACGTTGCCAGCTGAGGCCCAGCTGAGGCCCGCAGTGCGCCGCCGGGACGTCATCCTGGCAGCTGGAGCACCCGCGCGTGCACACTCGGGCGTTGGTGCAGCGCGGCTCGCAGCGCCCGGTGCAGGCCGTCTTCCAGGTAGAGGTTGCCGTCCCAGTCCACGACGTGCGTGAACAGGTCGCCGTAGAAGGTCGAGTCCTCGGCCAGGACCACGTCGAGCAGCAGGCTGCGCTTGGTCGTGATCAGCTGGTCCAGCCGCACCGACCGAGGCGGGATCTTCGACCAGTCCCGCTGCGTCAGCCCGTGGTCCGGATAGGGCCGGCCCTCTCGGACTGACTTGAAGATCACGGCGGGCACCCCCGGTCGCCGTCGACGGAACGGATTCTATCCTGGCCTATCCTGGCCTACCCGCCGCCGGCGGCCCGCAGCGGAGCGCAGTCCGCGGGTCCGGCCGCGGCGGGTTCGGCCCGGTCGAGTGCGCGCAGCACCAGCCCGACCACCAGCGGGTCGCGGGGAAGGTCGGAGTGCCGGGCCGCGTCGTCGGCGCACACCGACTGCAGCTCGACGTTGACCGCGCCGGCGAGGCGAGCCGTGTCCGGCGGAGTGACCGTCTCGTCCGCCGTACTCCACAGCGACACCCAGCGCGGGCCGGCCGGCGTCTCATCGCCCCGGTTGAGGCGGCGCAGCACGACGCTGTCCGGCGCGAGCTGCTGGCACGCCGCCGGGCAGGCGCCCGGGACCAGAGCCGCCGCCAGGCCGGCCAGCTGGGTGCCGTGCTGGGGCGAGCCCAGCGAGACCACCCGGCGGGCGCGCGCGCCGCCGTCGTGGTCACGCGCCCAGAGCCGCACCACCACGCCACCGGCCGAGTAGCCAACCAGGTCGACCGACGGCGCCCCGGCTGCCTCCAGCTGGTGGACGGCTGCGTCCACCGCGCCCGCCTGCTCGGTCATGTCCCCGGTGCCGTCGCCGGGCAGCGGGACCACCTCGACGGTGCGCCCCTGCGCCCGGAGGGCAGCCAGCAGCACGTCGAACGAGCCGGCATTCCCGCCGTACCCCGGCACCAGCAGCACCGAGCCCGGGACACCCTGCGCGACCGGGGCCGACGCGGGGCCGCCGCCGCGCGCCACGACGGCCAGTACCGCGACCAGGGCGAGCACGACGACCGAAAGAATGAGCGCCACCATCAGCCGGCGCCGCCGCGGGCTGGACGGCAGTGCCCGCGCCGAGGATGCCACCAGCTCATCGTCCACTACCCTCAACAGCGTGGCCGCTGATCCCGCCGAGGAGCTCAAGGCGCTGGAGGCCACCCTCACCTCGATCGAGACGGTGCTCGACCTCGACGGCATGCGTAAGCAGCTGGCCGAGCTGAACGAGAAGGCCGCCGTCCCGGACCTCTGGGACGACCAGGAAGCCGCGCAGAAGGTGACCAGCCGGCTCTCCTACCTGCAAGGTGACCTCAACCGGGTGGAGTCGCTGCGCCGCCGGATCGACGACTTGGCCGTGCTCTACGAGCTGGCCGAGCTCGAGGACGACGCCGACGCCCGGGTCGAGGCGGACGCCGAGCTGGCGGCGCTGCAACGTTCGATCGGCGATCTCGAAGTCCGCACGCTGCTCTCCGGGGAGTACGACGAGCGCGACGCCCTGGTGCAGATCAACTCCGGCGCGGGCGGCGTGGACGCGGCCGACTGGGCCGAGATGCTGCTGCGGCTCTACCTGCGCTGGGCCGAGCGCCGGGGGTACCCCACCGAGGTCTACGAGACGTCGTACGCCGAGGAGGCCGGCATCAAGTCGGCCACTTTCGTGGTCAAGGCGCCGTACGCCTACGGCACCCTGTCCGGCGAGCACGGGGTGCACCGGCTGGTGCGGATCAGCCCGTTCGACAACCAGAGCCGCCGGCAGACCTCGTTCGCGGCGGTGGATGTCACCCCGGTGGTCGAGGCCAGCGACCATGTCGACATCGACGAGAGCGACATCCGGGTCGACATCTACCGCTCCAGCGGGCCCGGCGGCCAGGGAGTCAACACCACCGACTCCGCGGTCCGGCTGACCCACCTGCCGACCGGCATCGTCGTCACCTGCCAGAACGAGCGCAGCCAGCTGCAGAACAAGGCCAGCGCCATGCTCGTGCTGCAGGCGAAGCTGCTGGAGCGGCGACGGCAGGAGGAGGTCGCCGAGATGGACAAGCTGCGCGGCGGCCGGGCCGACATCGCCTTCGGCTCGCAGATCCGCAACTACGTGCTACACCCATACCAGATGGTCAAGGACCTGCGCACCGAGACGGAGACCGGCAACGTGCAGGCCGTGCTGGACGGGGAGATCGACGAGTTCATCGAGTCGGAGATCCGCTGGCGCCGGCGCGCCGGGGCGGCCTAGCTGCGACTGGCAGCACTACTCAGCTCAGCCGGGCAAGTGCACCAGTGCTACCGCGACCACAGCGAGCAGGACGGCGACCAGCAGCATCAGCTGTGGACTAAACCCCACGCCGTCGTGTCGGTGCAGCCGGGAGCGGGCCGACCGGCAGACCAGGCAGCGGCCTTCGACCACGGGCGCGGCGCAACTGGCGCAGACCAGGTACTCACACGACATACCCGGATCCTCCCGCCGTGGCCGGCCAGAACTTGTCCAACCTCTGGACTGAACGCGCGGCGGGGCTCGGATGCTCCCCGGCGGTGCTCCCCAGCAATGATCGCAGACGTTGGGCTCGGCGTTGCCTGAACGGTCACAGAGGGTTGATCCGTACACTCGGACAGTGTGATGCTCTCGTGATCCGGCTCGACGCCGTGAGCAAGGTCTACCCGGCCGGTACCCGACCGGCGCTGAGCGACGTCTCACTGGAGATCGACAAGGGCGAGTTCGTGTTCCTCGTCGGGTCGTCCGGGTCGGGCAAGTCGACGTTCCTGCGGCTGCTGCTGCGGGAGGAGACGCCGACGTCCGGGACTGTCGAGGTGGACGGCAAGGACGTGGCCCGGCTGTCGTCGTGGAAGGTGCCGGCCTTGCGGCGCTCCATTGGGTGCGTCTTCCAAGACTTCCGGCTGCTGCCGAGCAAGAACGTCCACCAGAACATCGCCTTCGCGCTCGAGGTGATCGGCAAGCCGCGCGTGACCATCAACAAGGTGGTGCCGGAGGTGCTGCGGCTCGTCGGCCTCGACGGCAAGGAGCACCGAATGCCCGACGAGTTATCCGGCGGTGAGCAGCAGCGAGTCGCCATCGCCCGGGCGTTCGTCAACCGGCCGTTGATCTTCCTGGCGGACGAGCCGACCGGCAACCTCGACCCGGGCACCAGCGTGGGCATCATGAAGCTGCTCGACCGGATCAACCGGACCGGCACCACCGTCGTCATGGCCACCCACGACTCGGCCATCGTCGACTCGATGCGCCGCCGCGTGATCGAGCTGGACGCCGGCACGGTGATCCGCGACCAGGCCCGGGGGATCTACGGCTATGCGCGCTGAGATGCCCGGCCAGATGCCCGCTGAGATTCGCGCTGAGCTTCACACCACGATGACCGCTGACGAGGGCGGCTGACGTGCGCGCCCAGTTCGTCGTCGCCGAGACCGCCAACGGCCTGCGGCGCAACGTCACCATGACGATCGCCGTGATCGTCACCGTGGCCATCTCGTTGTCCTTGGCCGGCGCCGGGCTGCTGATCGGCCGCCAGGTCGCCACCATGAAGGGCTATTGGTACGACAAGGTCGAGGTGTCGGTGTTCCTCACCAACGACATCGCCCAGCCCGACCGCGACGTGATCAACACCAAGCTGCACGATCTGCCCCAGGTGCAGACCGTGTACTACGAGTCGAAGGCGGACGCCTTCAACCGGTTCAAGGACCAGTTCAAGGACTCGCCCGACCTGGTGCGCAACGTCACGCCGGATGCGCTGCCGGAGTCGTTCCGGGTCAAGCTCAAGGACCCGACGAAGTTCGATGTGGTCGCCACCGCCATGGCTGGCCAGCCCGGGGTCGAGGAGGTGCAGGACCAGCGCAAGCTGCTGGACAAGTTCTTCCGGGTGCTCAACGGGTTCCAGACCGCGGCGCTGATCGTCGCCTTGGTGCAGGTGGTGGCGGCCGCACTACTGATCTCCAACACCATCCGGGTCGCCGCCTTCAGCCGACGCCGGGAGACCGGGATCATGCGGCTCGTCGGGGCCTCCAACCTCTACATCCAGCTGCCGTTCCTGCTGGAGGGCGCGCTGGCCGGGCTGGTGGGCGGGGTGCTGGCTGCCGGTTCGGTCGCGGCGCTCAAGGCGTTCTTCGTCGACCGCCAGCTCAAGGCCAGGGGAGGCATCACGGCGATCCCGTTCATCGGCTGGGACGCCGTCTTCCAGACCTGGCTGTACGTCGTACCGCTCGGCGTCCTGCTGTCCGCTCTGGTTTCGTTCGTCACGCTGCGTCGCTACCTGCGCGTCTGACGTGACCGTGCGTTGCACTCGGGCGGCTGCCGCCTATTGTGGCCGCATGTCCAGATCTCGCGGTCGCGCGCTGCGAACGTCCGCGGTCGTCGGCGCCGTCGGCACGGCCTTCGCGGCCGGCGCGATGGTGAGCACCACCAACCATCCGGAGGCGGTCGTCCCGGTGACCTCAGCGGCGGCCGGGACCACCGGTGGGCTGGGTCCTGGTCCGGCGGGCCGCCCGCTGGACGACGCCGCCGACCGCATCGCCGCCAGCGCGTTGCACCCGGTGGACCGCGCGGCCCTGAACCGGGCCGCCGTGGCGGGCATGCTCGACGCGCTGGACGACCGCTGGTCGGCGTACTACAGCGCCGGCGACTACGCCCAGTTCCAAGACGTGCTCGACGGCGGCTACACCGGGGTCGGGTTGTGGCTGCGCAGCGACGCGGCCGGTCGGCTGGTCGTCGCCAGTGTCGCGCCAGCGTCCACAGCGGCGGCCGCCGACGTCCGGGTCGGCGACGAGGTCACCGACGTGGCCGGCCGCGCCACCCGTGGCCGGGTCGCCGCCGACGTCGTCGCCCCGCTGCGCGGTGGTGCCGGTAGCACGGTGGACGTCGGGATCGCCCGCGGCGAAGCGCGGCGGGTGGTCACGCTGACCCGCGAGCGGGTGACCGCGGACGACGTGGTGACCGACATGCCGTCGCCCGGCGTCGGCCGGATCCGGGTCGCGACCTTCGCCCGGGGCGTGGGCGCCCGCGTCCAGGACGCGCTGGCCGGGCTGCGTGACCGGCACGTCGCTGGAGTCGTGCTCGACCTGCGAGGCGACCCGGGCGGCCTGCTTACCGAGGCGGTACAGACCACCTCGGCGTTCGTCGACGGCGGCCTGGTGGTCACCTACGTCCGCCGGGACACCGGTTCGCGCCAGCTGCCGGCCGCCGGCGCGGGGGACGTGTCCACGCCGCTGGTGGTCTTGGTCGACGGCGCGACGGCCAGCGCCGCCGAGGTGGTCGCTGGGGCGTTGCAGGACCGTGGCCGCGCCGTCCTGGTCGGGTCCCGCACCTACGGCAAGGGCTCGGTCCAGGAGCCGGTGCCGCTGGGTGACGGGTCGGCGGTGGAACTGACCGTCGGCCGGTACCTGACTCCGTCCGGGCGCTCGTTGGATGGCATCGGCCTGGAGCCGGACGTCGAGGTGGCCGCTGGCAGCGCGCCGGATGTCGCCGTACGGCGCGGGCTCGGCGTCCTGTCCGGGTTGACCGCCGGTTCAGGGTTGATGGTGCCCTGATGGTGAAGGAAGCCGGTCGCAAGCTGATCGCGCAGAACCGGAAGGCGCGCCACGACTACGCCATTGAGGACGTGGTCGAGGCCGGCATCGTGCTGACCGGCACCGAGGTGAAGTCGCTGCGGGCCGGCCGGGCCTCGTTGGTGGACGCCTATGCCTCGGTCCGGGACGGCGAGGCATGGCTGATCGGCGCGCACATCCCGGAGTACACCGAAGGCACCTGGACCAACCATGAGCCGCGCCGGACCCGCAAGCTGCTGTTGCACAAGGGTGAGATCGACCGGCTGATCGGCAAGACCAAGGAAGGCGGCCGCACCCTGGTGCCGCTGACGATGTACTTCAAGGACGGCCGGGCCAAGGTCGAGATCGCGCTGGCGCGGGGCAAGAAGAGTTACGACAAGCGACAGGACATGGCCACGCGGGACGCCGCCCGGGAGGTGGCTCGCGAGCTCGGTCGCCGGGCCAAGGGCCGGATCTAGTGGCGCCGGGCTTGCCTGGTCCGGCGGGCGTGCCCGGACCGGCGAGTGATGCCGACGTACCGGCGTTCTGGCAGGCGCTCGGTCTGCCCGGGTTGATCGACAGCCACGTGCACTTCATGCCGGCCAGCGTGATGGCCAAGGTGTGGGCCTACTTCGACCGGGCCGGGCCGCTGGTCGGTCAGGAATGGCCGATTGCCTACAAGCGCGCCGAGGACGAGCGGCTGACGCACCTGCGCGGGATGGGTGTGCGCGCCTTCCCGTCGATGGTCTACCCGCACAAGCCGGACATGGCGGCCTGGTTGAACGCCTGGGCGAGCGACTTCGGCCGGCGTACGCCGGACTGCCTGCACACCGCGACGTTCTACCCTGAGCCGTCGGCCCCGGCGTACGTCGACGAAGCGCTGGCCGCCGGCGCTCGGCTGTTCAAGCTGCACGTGCAGGTCGGCGGCTACGACCCGCGCGACCCGTTGCTCGACCCGGTCTGGGCTCGGCTGGCCGAGACCGCAACCCCGGTGGTCGTGCACTGCGGCAATGGACCGCGGCGCGGGCGGTTCACCGGGCCGGACATCTTTGCCGAGGTGCTGGCCCGGTACCTCGACCTGGTGCCCGTGATCGCGCATATGGGGATGCCGGACTATGCGGAGTTCGTCGCGCTGGCGGATCGGTATCCGCGGCTGCTGCTGGACACGACCATGGCCTTCAGCGACTTCGCCGAGCGCTCATGGCCGTATCCGCGCGACCTGGTGCCGCGGTTGGCCGACCTCGGCGACCGGATCCTGCTCGGCACCGACTTCCCGAACATCCCGTATCCCTTCGCCCATCAGCTCGACGTACTCGCCCGGGTGGGGCTGGGGGACGAGTGGCTGCGGGCGGTCTGCTGGGACAACCCGGCCCGGCTCTTCGGCATCGCAATTGGTGACGAGGGGCGCCGCGGCGGGGTACCCTGAGGAAGGCATACCAGGACGACACCACGTGTTGCAACGACCAGGGGGTGAACGGTCTCGACTTCGGTTGTCGAGGTAGGGGAAGCGGGTCGAGGATGCCAGCAGCGATCTCGTTAACCATCTGCTGGAATAGAAACAAGCGCCGATAACAAGACGCTCGCTCTCGCTGCCTAAGTAGCCTGAGCTGTCAGCCCGGGAGTGCCTCCGGCCCGGAATCTGGCATCGACAGGAGGCTCACCGTCGGACCCGGCTGCGGGGTAGGACGGGAAAACAACAGCAGCTGAGCCCGTCACCGGCTGGCCTGTGGGACCGGTGGGGCCGAGAAAAGCACAACAGGCTGCGCCCGGAGAAGCTCTAGTTCGGTACCGAAGGACGCGGGTTCGATTCCCGCCACCTCCACTGATCACGAACGCCCAGGTCTCTGATCTGGGCGTTCGTCGTTATCGGGTGTGCGAGTAGCGGGTTCCAGGTGGCGGTGCTTGTGTCTTACTCGCACACCCTTTTGCACGCCGCTGACTTGCAGAGATAACCGCGTCGAGCGAGGGCCTGAGCCGGCAATAGCGGCAGTGCTGCCAGCTGCTGGGCATCGTCCCGCTCGGCAAACACATCCACCACGCATTGCCCGACAACAGCGGCGATCAGCCGCCTGTTCTCCCGATCACCGTAGTCACGAAGCATCGCATGAAGTTTCTCGGAAGCATGCAGGTGGACGTCGACGACCTCGACGACGGGCGTCAGTATGCCAGCGAAAGACTCTCCACTGCCTGCACCGGCTCGTCGGCTGATGCCGCTGGCCAGGCGTCCGGGAGCCAGCGCCCAACCCGCTCCCGCGGCGTCTCCGCGGCCACGTGCCACAGCTTGCGCTGTCGGTCCCACACAGCTGCCACCAGGCGTTTGGCCTCGTCCTTCTCTGCGTACGACACGTTCAGGTACAGGCGGCCGTAGACCACCTCACCGGGTCGCACCCCCGAGCCGGCGGGGACGGGCCGGGCCGCGCCGTTCCAGGTGCGGGCGGGCCGTTCCATGCGGGCTGCGGACATGATCCGCTGAACGCGTGTGCACGCGGTCGGGTCGGTGAGCCGCATAATCAGGTCGGTCGGACCGATGTTGGCCAGCAGGTTCAGCGAGCCGTGCCAGAGGATGGCGTCGTCGATGATCATTACCTTCTCGTGCATCCGCTCCCGCGGCTCGACCCGGCAGCCCGCATCGATCAGCTCTTGCGCCAGGGCGGCCGGAGTGGCGCCCGGCTCGTGCGGTCGTGTGTAGACGGTCACGCGGACGCCCGCAGCGAGGGGTGTGGCGAACTGGCGCAGCCATATCCGCACTGGCTGCGGATCGAGGAAGGCGCAGTAAACGTCGATGCTCTCGCGCGCCCGTGCGATGTCCCAGCTGACCGCGCGCGGCACCTCGTCGGCCGGGAAGAACGCGGGCCGGACCAGGTCGTCCTCGGGCAGCCCGGCGAGCTCGGCGGCGCTGCGGACCGGGATGAGATCGTCGACGGAGAGGCGATCCGCGTGCCGTCGCAGGTAGGCAAGCATCCGGGCCACCTCGCTGCCGGGGTCGACGTGCGCGCTCAGAAAGTCCACGTCGGCGACGACGACCAGGTGATCCTGCGCCCTGCTCAGCGTCACGTTCAGCAGCCGGCACGTCTGCGACGACAGCCCGGTCCCCTCGTAGAAGTACCCAGGCTTGTCGCCCGCACCGGCCACGGTGTCGACCACAACGATCGGGCGCTGGCTGCCCTGGAACCGGTGCACGGTGTCGGCGAACCCGTCGAAGTCCGTTCCGAAGCGGTAGCGAACGCTCTTCTGCAGCGCGGTCGCCTGGTCGCGGTACGGCGTGATCACCGCCATCCGGTCGGTAGCGGACGGCTCCGTCGCCTTGCGGGTGGGGAGCACCCGGTCGTGCTGGAGACCCCGGATCAGCTCGTGGGCCACCGCCTCGTGCACCGCGTTCGACTTGTGCGCAGCACTCCCGCCCACCGGCATTCGCCGCGAGCTGGTGTCCACCAGGACGAGGGGACCGGGCAGCAGCGCTGAGCCCGGCAGCTTCGCGGAGTCGCCACGACCCGTGCGCAGAGGCGCGTCCGGGTATGCGACTTCGTTGACCGCCGCGCAGATCGCGGGGCGCATCCGGTACTAGCGTATCGAGGCACACCATGCGCGGGCGTCCGGGCGCGCCGTGCCACCCGCGTCGACAAGACCCGCGGCGGTGAACGCATCGCGGTCCATCCACAGCAGGGAGTGCTGCCGATCCGCCGCGGTGGCTGACCGGTTGCCCGATCCGTAGGTCACGGCGGGCAGCTGCCGAAAGTCGCCCGCCACGACCACCCGCTTGCCTGCCAGTCCAGCCGCGCACCAGGCCCACGGCAGCGCCACCATGCCCGCCTCGTCGATCACCACGACGTCGACGGGATCCATCAGTGACCGCGACTGCACCGCCTTCTGCACGGTCGTGCGCAACACGCGGCACCGGGCCCGCACCGTGTTCGCGACCTCGCGCCGCGCCTTCTCCGCCTGCGCCAGGTCTTCTCCCAGCCGCCGCTCCCGATCGCGGAGGCGGTTCAGCGGCTCGGCCCCGGTCAACTGGTGACGGCAGCGGCGCACCTCCTCGGTGGCGGACTGCTGCTCCACGCGACGAGCAAGGAGCTCGGCCAGCGCGCGGTCCCGGTCCGCGCGGTACCGGCCGGCGGCCACGCGGCAAGCCCTGGTGTCGGCCTCCAGCGCTTCGATCCGCCGTTGCTTACGGTGGGCGAAGAGTCCACCCGGCGGCCCGAGCCCGTCCCGCTCCTGTTGTTGGGACTGCGCCTACTTGCTCGATCGACCCAGGGCGGCGTCCGCGTCCGCGGCGCATCGCTCCAGGGAGTCGCGACCGGCGGTGAGCTCTTGGAGCCGCCGCTTCGCAGCCGCGGCCCGGCGGTGCAGCGCGATGTCCGCCCGCACGGCGTCGAGCTGCGCGCTCAGTTGAGTGGACCGCCGGGCGAGCTCCTCGGCCGCGCGTTCCACGATCCGATCCGGGCTGATCGCCGCGCCGAACCGGCGCTGCAGCGACGGCAAACTGATGTCACCCGCGCGCTGGAGGAGCCCCAGCTCGAACCCGTCCTCCCGCTCCAGGAGCGCGCAGATTCGCTCGACGGCCTGGTCGACGGCCACATGGGTCGGCGAGAGGAACAGCACCCGCAGGCCCTGCCGGACGCATCCCTCGACGATCCGGCCGACCACCTCCGTCTTGCCCGTGCCGGGTGGACCCCAGATGAACGTGATGTCGCAGGCCAGGGCTCGTTCGATGGCGTCTAGCTGGCGGTCGTTGAGCGCGAGGTCGCGGTACCCGTCGACGAGCCGCTCGACGTCGGGCCACCGGGCCATGCGCGGTGCACCGTCGCCGAGAACGAAGCCCGCGGTGGCGAGGTTCACCCCACCCGGGCGACCCGCGGCGGAGATCCGTTCAGCGAGCTGCTCCGCGGGACGGTAGCGTCCTCGCGCAGCTGCGCGTTAGCCGACTCGCGGCCGAGGTCAGCCGGGGTCGTGACGCGAACCTTGCCGTCCGGCAGGACCGCAGCCGTCGCCCGCTCCCATCGGCCCCGTGTGGTGGACGAACGGATCAGGGACCGTCGAGCGACGTCCGGCTTCGACCGAGCCTGGAAGACGTACTCGAAGTCGTCCCCGTCCTTACCGGTCCGGGTGCCCTGGCGGAGCGGGATCACATCCGTGGCCGATCCCATGAGGATCGCCTCGATCTCAAGGTCGATGGCCTGGAGGAACGCGTCCGTCGCCTCCGCCCCGCGGCCCGTAGTCATTCCCCCGCTCCGCTGCTTTGTCGACGAATCCGTCCCGGTTCATCGACGCATCCCGGCCACACCCACCACAACCGCCACTCCGGCGGGCGAGGCTCGTCACGGCGATCCCGACCGCCGGTGATCCGTTAGCCTGCCATCCCATGCGGTCGGCCCACTGGGGCACCTCCGAAGCGAAGACCGGGAGCCACAGCGCGGACGCGTGCGGCAGCGCGATCGTCAGCCAACCTGCCCGCCGCCGTGTCCGGCTCGGAGCGGCAGCTCTCGATCACGTCCGGCCTCGAGTGGTACCATCAGTCGGTACGGGTGGAGGTGATGACGATGGCGATGTCCGCGAGCGAAGCCCGCAAACGCCTGTTCCCACTCATCGAGCAAGTCAACGATGACCAGGAGCCGGTAGAGATCGTCTCCAAGGGCGGCACCGCCTACCTGGTTTCCGCTGACCAATGGCGCTCACTCATGGAGACCGCGCACCTCCTCCGCTCTCCCGCCAACGCGGAGCGGCTACTGCGCAGCATCGCTGACGCCGAGGCAGGCCGCACCGAGGCCCAAGAGTTGATCGATCCCCAGCACGACGTCGCGTGAAGATCAGCTTTACCCGCGACGGTTGGGCGGACTACACCTCCTGGGCGAACGAGCGGTCGGTCCTCAAGCGGATCAACCGTATGATCGAGGAAGCGGCTCGCGATCCCGCCACAGGCATCGGCAAGCCCGAGCGCCTGTCCCACAACCTGTCCGGCTACTGGTCCCGCCGCATCACCGACGAACACCGACTCGTCTACCAGCTACGCGACGAAGAACTCATCATCGTGCAAGCCCGGTATCACTACTGACGACGCTCCACAGCCGAGTCGGCCACCCACCACAGAGTGGTTGAGCGCCCCGGCCGTTTGGTCAGGGGCGCTCGCTGTTTCCAACCTGGACGGGGGCTCACTCGGGCCAGGTGCGTCCGAGGTCGAGGTGGTGGAAAGTGGGCGGTCCGCCGCCGAGCGCCGCCATCTTCGACGCGAACTCGGCTGTCTCGGGGCGGTTGCCGTCTTGCATGGGGCCGACTCCGTGGGAGTCAAACTCAACCGCGCGGAGTATGTCTTCGAGCTGCACGGCGACATCGCCAGCGCGACAGCGGTGATGCGGCGGGCGCTCGAGGACTCGACCAGTTCTGCAGACCAGGCGTTCGCGCACTATGTCGGCGAGCTGGCCTTCAACGCGGGGAACCCGTCCGCCGCGCTCGCGGAGACGAAGCCGGTCCGCAGGCCGACCCCGGCTACGCAGCGCTTCGGCAGGGCAAGGCCCGAGCGGAGGTGGCGCTCGGGGTGACCGACGCCGCGGTCCGCGACTACGCCACGGTGGTCAGCGAGGTCCCCCAACCGCAGTATCTCGTCGAGTTCGGTGAGATGCTGGCGTCGCTCTCGCGCGACCAGGAGGCGCAGGCGCAGTACGCCGTGTTCGGCACCGAGGTGGCCCTGTTCCAGGCCAAGGGCGTCACGCTCGACATCGACTCGACCCTGTTCTACGCCGATCACGGTGACCCCGCCAAGGCACTCGCGTTCGGCGAAGCCGGCCTGAAGATCCGGCCCCTCATCGAGATGGAGGACGCCTACGCCTGGGCGCTGCACGTCAACGGCCGCGACGGTGAGGCGTTGGCGCATGAGCGGCAGGCGATGCAGCTCGGCACCCGCAACGCCCTGTTCTTCTTCCACGCCGGCATGATCGAAAGAGCGCTGGGCCAGAACGCTGCGGCTACGGCCAGCCTCAAGCAGGCGCTGGCGAGCAATCCGCATTTCAGCCCGTACCAGGAACCGGTCCTGCGCCAGGCGCTGACCGAGCTCGGAGGCACTCCGTGAAGTCCTCGACCCGGTGGCTGGCTCGGCTGGCGTTGGCGGCGGTGTGCTTGCTCCGATGGTGGTCGGACTCTCGCCGGCAGCGAGCGCGCATCCGTTGGGAAATGCCACCGTCAACGGCTATGACGGGCTGCATCTTTACACCGATCACATCACCGACCTCGCTGTCGAGGACGTTTCCGAGATCCCCACGCTGCAGCGCAAGAATCAGGTGGACACCGACGGCACCGGGAGTGTGTCGGACGCAGAGCGATCGGCGTACGCGGCGAAGCAGTGCTCGTCGCTCGCGGCCACGAACAAGATCGGAGTCAACGGAGCGCGGTTGACGCTGACCGTCGCCGGCAGCGACTACACCGAGCGGCCCGGCGTCATCGCACTCGTCGTCGGTCGGCTGGTCTGCGATCTGGTCGCGAGGTTGATCTGACTTCGACGTCGACCGTGCGCATCGATAGCGGTTGGGACGGCGACGGCATCGGCTGGCACGAGATCACCGCGGTCGGGTCCGGCGTCTCACTGGCGAACTCGCCGGTGCCGGCGCAGAGCGTCAGCGACACCTTGCTCCGCTATCCCAACGACTTGCTGTCCTCGCCGCTGGACCAACGCGCGGCGATCTTGCATGTGGTTCCGGGTGCCGCCGCCTCCAGCTATGCGGCGGCACGAATGATCCCGGTCGCCGGTGTGGCCGTGCGCGAGCTGAACAAGCTGTCGAACGCCTTCAACGGGGTGGTCGGCAGCCGGCATGTCACTGTCGGCGTCGGCCTGCTCGCGGTCGTGCTCTCGATGCTGCTCGGCGCGGGTCACGCGTTCCTGCCCGGGCACGGCAAGACCATCATGGCGGCCTACCTGGTCGGGCGACGCGGACAGTTGCGCGACGTTGTCACCGACGGTGACGGTGATGCACACGGCGGGTCTGCTTGTGCTGGGTCTGCTCATCTCGGTAACCGCTGCGTTCGCCCCGACGGCGGCCGAGCAAGCCCTCGGTGTGGTTTCCGGCGCGATCGTCGCCGGGGTGGGTGTTGTCCTGCTTGTCTCGGCGGTACGCCGGACGCGACCGAAGGACGCTTCGGTCACGTTCGGCGAGAGTCTCGCCCCAGATGGGAAGGGTGCTGTCACCTCCCTTCCGGTACTCGTCTTCGCCAGCATCGGCGCTGCATCCGAAGCCGACGTGCTGGACCTGGACCCCACATCGTTCGCGCCAGGTGTCGGCGCACGCCCACTCGCACGCCCACCCGCACGGTCATGGCTCCGGCAGCATCCAGGACCAAACCAATGCCCATCCGGACCACGAGAGCAGCCGCCCGCACCAGTTCGGGCGCGCGGGTCTGGTCGGCCTTGGCGTCGCGGGCGGCCTGGTCCCGAGCCCGTCGGCATTGCTGGTCCTACTTGCAGCCGTCGCCTTGGGCCGGACGGTCTTCGGGGTCGTTCTCGTCCTCGGCTATGGCCTGGGAATGGCGGGTGCCTTGATGGCAACCGGGCTGCTACTGGTGTCGCTGCGCAACCGGCTGGTCCGACTTACGCTCGGTCGGCGGGTGACTCGAGCCAGCGGCTTGTTGCGCCTTATGCCGGTGCTGACGGCCTTGCTGGCACTCGTGGTCGGTGCTGGCCTGATGCTGCGGGCGCTGGGCGGCACAGTATGAACGGCGTGCTGCCACGCCGCTGGAAAGAAGCCGCCGAAAGACCACTTCGCCGGGGGTCGGCGCTCGCGGCCGGTCTGCTGCTCAACGGTGGCCTGGTGGGCTGCCAGGGCTCTGCGGTGTCCGCTCCGGCGTTCGACAACGAGGCCGGCCATGCGCTTACCTGCATTACCCACCAGAAGCATCGGCCGACCAGCGCGTACACCGGGGGTCAGCAGGCCAGTAGCGAACTCCTGTTGGGCATGTTCGCCTACTACACCGCGAACGGCACCAAGGCCTACTGCGATCGAAAACCACCAACCGACACTGACCGAACCTGGGCTCGCCGCTACGTCGGGTTGGGCGGGACTTCCGAGAACGTGGCCCCGATCCTGGCGACTCAATGAGACCGGTGTCAGCTCCGGCCGTCGACACCGGCGGCACATCTTCGGCCTCGGTTGAGCTGCCCCCGTCTCTAGATCTAAACGCGTTGACGGGATCAGCGGGCCCGCTGGGGATGGGGCGGCGCCGGAGGTCCACCGGCGGCCGGCGTGGGCAGCGGCGTGGGGTGCTGATGCTGGCACGGATGTTGACGAGCTGGACCGGTTGGCCGGCTCCCTCGACAGGCATGCGGACAGCCTGCAGCCGGCCGAGGACTCCGACGTCGCAGTCCTGCCGTACGACGTGCGCCTCGACCGGGATCTGCTGCGAGCGTTCGCCGCCGAGGCGGACACTCCTCGGGGCGGACACTCCTCGGGGCGGACACTGGACCCGAAGCCAGCCGCCGTCGTCGTCGGGCTGGCCGCCATCGCCGCCATCGCCCAAGCCGAGCTCGAGCGAGCTGGTCCCCACCCCCCCGCCGGCCCCGCTGTTCCAGACGCCAGCCGCCGTGGTTGCCGCCGACGGTCAAACCCTCATGTGCCTGTGATCTTCGGAGGCCCGGGCTGACGTCCCGCTCCGCGTCCGTCCCGTGCGAGTGGTGCCGTCGTGTCTGCGGCTCGTCGCCCTACCAGACCGGTTGGTGGCAACCTCGGGTTGGCCTCGTCTGCCGGCTTCGACCTCGCCGCCCGGCGCTCATTGCAGTCCGAGCGCGGCGCGCAGCCGATCCGGGTTCATCATCCCGGGTCTGTCCTGCTCGGGTGGGAAGGAGTCGAGCAAGCGGATCAGGTCGGGGCGACGGGTGGGATCGGCCGCGGCTTCGCGCGGTGTCTGGCCTGCCAGTGCGGGGATGGAGTCGTCTAGCCAGGCCTGCTCGTACTGGCGTGCCATCTGGCCGAGCATCGCGGCGACCTCAGGGTCGCTGGAGTCGAGCACGTTCGTGGGGGTCTCGCCGCCGGTCGGTGATGGGATGCCCGCCCGACGCATGGCCTCGCCGATCTCGTGGGCCGGCTGGCGTCCTTCGTCGATGATCGTCAGTGATCGCAGCAGGGTGCGCAGGGTGGCGAGCACCCGGTCCAGGCGCGCTTCGCTGTTGGTGTCGACGTGCAGTTCGTCTCCCTCGAGGCGCAGCGTGGCGCGGATACGCGGCATGCCGTGCGTCGTCACGTGTTCGAACCATTGCGGTGCCGCCGGGTCGGAGTCATCGCGTTCGTATGTCGCGTCCAACGCCGCGGCCAGCGCCGCGGGATCGGGAACCCACAAGGTCGCCTCGCACAGCACGAGCGGATCGCCCTCGGTGTTGCGCAGCTCCGGCGGTGCGAAGCGTCGCGACAGGAAGGTGATCAGGTCGACGGGATCAGGGGCCGTGTCGAGCAGGGCGATCAGCTCGTCGCGTTCGTGCAGGCCGATGACCTCGATGCCGCCGAAACATTGGGTGGTGTCGCCGGCGGGCACGATCCGGCCGCAGATCAGCGTGCCCGTCTTCAGTTGCCGGCTGGCCGCCCGGTCGCGGACGTCGTGGCGGTCACCGTTGCGCACGTCGCGCACCGTGAAGCCCTGGCCGGCGCGCACGGCCTCGACCTCGTACAGCGAGCGTTCGACGAGCAGCCACTGCCCGGCCAGGAGCCGCTCGTCGTCGGGGAGCAGGACCCCGCGTTCGTGGAGGAAGTCGGCGAACGCGCCGCCCTCGAACAGCACCGCGTCGGTGACGAGCGGATCCTGGCACGCCGCGTACAGGGCGTCCGGGGTGTCCCAGTGCTGGGCGCGCACGACCGCGGCGTCGAGCACGTCGGCCCGCCACGGTCCGTCCGACAGGTAGATCCCGGCCTTCTGGTAGAGCCAGGCCGCGCGCTCGGCCAGCGGCAGCTGCTCGCGGTGCAGGTGACACTGCTTGTACTTGCGGCCCGACCCGCACCAGCACGGCTGGTTGCGGCCGAGGTCGGTCCGGATCTGGGGGCGGAAGTGTTCGAGCAGCTCGACAAGGCTGTCATCGGGTCGCGCCCCGGCGCGGCGCAGTAGCGCCAGACCGCGTTCGGCATCCCCGCGGTCGCTGGCGTAGCGGGCGAGATCAAACAGCACCGGCGGCCACGTCGGGTCGAGACCCTGCGCCGCATCGAGCGCCGCCTCCGCGTCGATGACGTTGCCCAACCGCTCGTTGGCCTTGGCTCGCAGCCACCGCAGCGGCGGCCGCGCCGCGCGCGGTGCCATTGGCTCCAGCGTCTCCGCGAACAGTCCGAGCGCTGCCGCCCCGTCGCGGCCCGCGCCGATTGCCCCGACGAGAACGGCCTCCGCCACGTCGGGGTCGGCGAGGAACTTCAACGTGGCTCGGACGACGCTGCTCGCCACGACCTCACGGTCGGTGCCGCTCGGCCTGCGGCCGGCCACCGCCTTCGGCCCGGCCTCGCTCGGCTCCAGGACGGCCTGTGGCGCCTCGTCGTACAGCTGGGCCGCGGTCGCCGCGTCGTAGGTATCAGCCAGCTGCCCATACAGACTCAGGATCACGAGTACGGCCAAGGCTTCGTCGTCATCGAGATCGTGCAGGAGCTGGATCGACTCGATCCGCTTCCCGATCCGCCAGCTGTCGAAGTCGAAGCCGGCCGGAGCGATCTGGTCGCCCTCGCACGCCAGGCCGGCCGCGTCGAGCATGTCCGCAAGCGGCGGAAGGGGCGTGCGAAACAGATCGGGGTCATCCGCGCACGCCGTCCAGACCACCGCATCGAGCTGATCGGGTCCGTCGTCTCCACGCGCCGCCAGGATCGCCGCCAGTCGCGTGCCCACGTCTGTCTCGGCCTCGGCCTCGGCGGCGCCCTCGTGGACGCAGGTGACGTCCACACCCGCGCCGGTAATGCGGAATCCGACCAGACCCCCCGGGCGCAGGCCCAGTGCCTGAAGCCGATCCGGCGGGAGGAGGAAGGCTGGCGCCTCACTGATCGTGTCGACCGGGATGCCACGTTCGGCGAGCAGATCGGCCTCGAGGTCAGGAAAGATCACCACCAGGGGCGCGCCGTCGAGCAGCTGCTGGTATGGCTCGCTGTCCGCCAGCATCGACAGGGGTTCAAGATCGGGACTGACTGCGACCAGACCCTGCTCAATCTCGGCTGCCGAGAGGCGGTGGGTGAACACGCGGCCATCGAGCAGCGCGGGGAGCAGGGCGTGCCGTTCGTCGATCAGCGGCATGACCAACGGCAGCTCGTCGGAGTCAAGCAGATCGGCCAGCGTTTCTTCGGGATCGCGACCGAGCTCGACCCCCGCATCGTGCAGCGCCACCAGGAGTTGCTCCGGTGTCATCGGGCCCAACGCAGTGAGCAGCCGCTTCACAGCAGCGAGGATGACGGTGACCGTCGCGGGAATCTGGGCAGCCATCAGTCGAACGTTACCGGTCCGCCTGGTTGTGGGTCGAGCACCTGGGGAGCAACTTGACGCCGCGGTCAACCCGCACGGGTGTGCTCACCGTCGGCTGTCCCAGAGACGCCGGTTTCGGACGCTGGTAGAGGGTGCTCGGCTGACGCCGACCGCTTCTCCGGGCTCAGCAGCGGCGAGCGGCTGGCCAGCCGCGCGCGGGTCGTCTTCAAGGGCCGGTTTCAGCGTGGCCGTCGAGAACGTCCCGGACGCGACGGTCGAGGCGCCGACCGACGCGGTCGCACGGATCACGACGACGATCATCTGCGGGTCGGATCTGCACATGTGCCGGGGCCGCACCAGCGTCCAGGAGGGCGAGGTCCTCGGTCCCGTTCAACATCGCCTGTGGCACCGGCCGCAACTGCATCCAGGGATGGACGTCGTTCTGCCTGCGCACCAACCCACCAAGGGCATGGACGGCGCCGCCTACGGCTAAGCGGTCGCCACCGGAAGTCCGTGGGGTGACTGGCCGCCGCCCGGAAGTGCGTCGCGCGCCCATCGTCGCGGGCCTGCCGTCGCGATCGTGGTGCGCTCGGTGCTCGGTCGTACGGCGGGGCGCGGACGCCGGCCGCACCACGATCATCAAGGACGCACCGGCGGGCGGCTGATTGCCACGATCGCCGCCAACGAGCGCAATCGAGGCCCGGCTCGCCGCCTTCGATCGGCGCGACAACGCCACCGTGACCACCTTCGACCGGAGGTTCACTGCCCAGCGACCTCGACGCTGCGGTTTGCACCTTCACCATGGCGGCGTCGACGTGGCCACCGTGAGCGGCACTATCCTTAAGGAGGGCTTAAGGGGGCTCAAGCGGCGTAGTCGCCGTCGTCGGAGGGGCAGGTGGGCCGTGCTGTCGGAGGACGCAGCCGCCGAGGTTGTCGCGGTCGCCCGCCGTGCCCGGGAGGCGGCCACCACAATGGCGCCGCTGCCGCGCGCGGCCAAGGACGCCGCCCTGCTGGCCATGGCCGCCGCCTTGGAGGCCCGCTGTGCCGAGGTGCTGGCGGCCAACGAAGCCGACCTGGAACGCGCTCGGGCGGCGGGCACCTCCGCGGCGATGCTCGACCGGCTGACGCTGACCAACGAGCGGGTGACCGCGATGGCCGACGGTCTGCGCGAGGTCGCCGCCCTGCCCGACCCGGTCGGTGAGGTGGTACGCGGCTCGACGCTGCCCAACGGTCTGGAACTGCGGCAGGTCCGGGTCCCGCTGGGCGTGGTCGGGATCATTTACGAGGCCCGGCCCAACGTCACGGTCGACGCGGCCGGCCTGTGCGTGAAGAGCGGGAACGCTGTGCTGCTGCGCGGGTCCGGCTCGGCCGCGAGCTCCAACCAGGCTCTCGTCGACATCCTCGCCGACGCCGGCACCGCGGCCGGCCTGCCGGCCGACGCTGTCCAGCTGGTGCCGGGCGCCGGCCACGAATCTGTCAAGGCGCTGATGCGGCTGCGCGGGCTGGTCGACGTACTCATCCCGAGGGGCGGCGCCGGGCTGATCAACGCCGTGGTCACCGAGTCGCAGGTCCCGGTGATCGAGACCGGCGTCGGCAACTGCACCGTGTACGCCGACGCCGACGCCGACCTCGACATGGCCCTCGCCATCGCGCTGAACTCCAAGACCCACCGGCCATCGGTGTGCAACGCCGCGGAGACCCTGCTCGTGCATGCCGACATTGCGCCCGAGTTGCTGCCGCGACTGCTGCCGGCGCTGGCCGGCGCCGGCGTGACGGTGCACGGGGACGCCGAGGTGACCGCCGCCGGCGCCGGCGCGGGCGTCGACGTCGTACCGGCAACCGATGCCGATTGGGGGACGGAGTACCTCTCGCTGGACCTTGCCGTCGCGGTGGTGCCGTCGTTGGACGCCGCGGTGGCTCACATCCGCCGCTGGAGCAGCGGGCACACCGAGGCGATCGTCACTCGGTCGCAGCCGGCTGCCCGGCGGTTCGTCTCGCTGGTGGACTCCGCCGCGGTCATGGTGAACGCCTCCACCCGGTTCACCGACGGCCACCAATTCGGCTTCGGTGCGGAGATCGGGATCTCGACCCAGAAGTTGCACGCCCGCGGCCCGATGGGGCTGCCCGAGCTGACCTCGACCAAGTACGTCGTGACCGGCGACGGACACGTCCGGAGCTGAGCGGCACCCTTACTGGCAGGCGGTGAAGGTGATGCCGGCCGCCGTGTCAGCGTCGATCGACACCTCGGCGGCCTTCGTGGCGGCCTTCGTGGCGGCCTTCGCATTTCGGGACCAGGCGCGCAGTGCCTGCCGGAGCTCGTCGGTGTCGCGGGCCGAGTCCATGACCACGGTGTCCCGCAGGCAGCTGCGGGCGCCGTCGCGCCAGGCGACATAGCGGTCACCGCCCCAGCCGTTGGTCGCGATGGTGACCGTGCGCTGATCGATGGCCGGACCCAGCGCGAGTCGCAACCCCAGCTCGCCGAGTACTCCCTCGTCCGCTTTGGGTCCGTCGCCGGCCGGGACCGGGACCGGCTTCGGCGCCTCGCCGGCCAGGTAGCGCGCTGGGTCGATGAGTTGCTCCGTCGATGTCGGCGGCGCGGCGAAGGCGGCGTCGACGCGGGCCCGGCCGCCGGCTTGCATCAGGTCGCCAACGAACTTTGGGCCGGCCGAGTACGGAAACGCAACCATCTGCAGCAGGACCGGCGGAACGTCGGGGATGGCACCGCTGCTGGTCTCGCGATCAGCGGCGGACAGCTCGCTGGGGGAGAAGGTCAGCTCGTACGCCGACCGCACGAGCTCGGCGTCGCCCTCCGCTAGTCCGGAGAAGGCCAGCGAGGACTCGTCCAGCGCCCGGTCGAGGTCCGGCCGGTCGAGGTTGAAGTGCTGGTCCTGCAGGGCGTGGGTGAGCTCGTGCGCCAGCGTGGCCCGGACCCCGGGCGTCGCCCGGCTGCCGCGAACGACCAGTGCCTTGGTCTTCGGGTCGTAGTACCCCAGTACGGTGGCCCCGAGCAGGCGATCGGTCTGCGCCTGCAGGTCGGTGCCCGGCGGCAGCAGGCCGAGCGCGGTCAGCGAGACCTGGCTGGCAGTGGTCCGCGCCGGGTCGGCGTCGCGACTGTTCACCTGGCGCAGCCGGTCGGTGAAGGCGGCATCGTCGAGCAGGTCGGCCCGGACCGGCGTGGTGAATCGCAGCCCGCGCTGCTTCTCGACGAATCGCTCCAGCTCGGGCAGCACGGCAGAGACGTCACCGGGCGCCGTAGTGGGCGATGCCACGCCGGGTCGGGATGACGCGTTTCCCCGCAGCGCTTCGACCGCCGCGGCCAGGGCGCCACCGAACACCGCTAGGGCTACGACCGCGGCGAGGATCGCTCGCAGCCGGCGGCGGGGCGGCGACGGCTGTGGGCTCGGCCCGATCCAGAGTCCGTTCAGGGTGAACTCAGACTCAGTGCGAGTTGGGGTTGCCCTCGAAGGCCAGGAAACCGGCCAGCGAGGCGTAGTCGTCGTCGGCATGCCCGGCGGCGATCGCTGCGTGCGCCACGGCCAGCGCGGCTGCCGTGGCCGGCAGCTCGGCGGTGGTTGCACCCACACATAGGCCGAGGTCCTTGGCCAGCAGGTCCAGCGAGAACGCGACGGGGGTGTAGTCCTGCGCCTCGAGCATCGGCCGCTTCTGCGCCAGGGTCCACCCGAACGGGCCGGTCGCCAGCGCGTCCATCGCCTCGGTGCGGTCCACCCCGACGTCGGCTGCCAGTCGCAGCGCCTCGCCGACGCCGCTGATCGCGACGCCCAGGGTCAAGTTGATGACCAGCTTCAGCGCGCTGGCGGCGCCGACGTCGCCCACCCGGCGTACGCCGTCGGGAGCGCCCCACAGGCCCAGCAACGGCTCCGCGTCGGCGTAGTCGGCTTCGGCGGCGCCCACCAGCACCCGCAGCGTCCCGTCGGTGGCGGGCTGGACCGAGCCGGCGACCGGCGCGTCGACGTAGCGCAGGCCATGGGCGGCGACCTCCGCCGCCAGCGAGCGGGCGGTGTCCGGGTCGACGGTGGTGGCGTTGATCACCAAAGCGCCGTCGGCCGCGCCCGGGCCCGCCGTGACGCCGGACTCGCCGAGCAGCACCTCGCGGGCGTCGTCCGGACCGCGCAGCATCAGCACGACCGCGTCGGCGTCGCGGGCCGCGGCGGCGGGAGAGTCCGCCTCGGTCGCGCCGGCGGCCAGCAGGTCGGCCGCCTTGCCGCGGGTGCGGTTCCAGACCACCAGTTCGTGACCGCCGGTCAGCACGTGCTGGGCCATGGCGCTGCCCATCCGACCCATCCCGAGGAACGCGACCCGCACGGAGACCTCCATCTGCTCGCCCGGCCATCTGCTCGCCCGGCCATCTGCTCGCCCGGCAACGCCGCACGCTACGCCGCCAACCGATGAGTGGCCCCGGACGTGCCGGGGTATTGCGTTTGGCCCACCGGGGTAGGAGGGTCCGCGGTATCCGACGGCGAGCACACGCGGAGGTCGGCATGGGCCAGCCCGACGGCGTCAGCGTCACCGGTCCGATGAAGGACGACTACGCCGAGATCCTGACCGAGGAGGCCCTGGCCTTCGTCGCCGGGCTGCAGCGGCAGTTCGGCGGTCGCCGCCGCGAGCTGCTCGAACGGCGCGACCGGGTCCAGGCCGAGCTCGACGCCGGCGGCACGCTGGACTTCCTCGCCCAGACGCGATCGGTGCACGACAGCGACTGGAAGGTCGCGAAGGCGCCGCCGGCGTTGCGGGACCGGCGGGTGGAGATCACCGGTCCGACCGACAGGAAGATGCTGATCAATGCTCTGAACTCCGGCGCCAAGGTGTTCATGGCGGACTTCGAGGACTCCAACACCCCGACCTGGGACAACCTCATCCAAGGCCAGCGCAACCTGATCGACGCGATCGAGCGACGGCTGGAGTTCACCAGCCCGGAGGGCGCGCACTACGCCCTGGGCGCCAACCCAGCCGTCCTGATTGTGCGTACCCGCGGCTGGCACCTGCCAGAGAAGCACCTGTTCGTCGACGGGGAGCCGATATCCGGTGCCCTGTTCGACTTCGGCCTCTACTTCTTCCACAATGCCCAGCGACTTCTTGACAAGGGCGCCGGTCCCTACTTCTACCTGCCCAAGCTGGAGAACCACCTCGAGGCCCGGCTGTGGAACGAGGTGTTCAACTACGCGCAGGACGCGCTCGGCCTCCCCCGCGGCACGATCCGGGCCACCGTGCTGGCCGAGACCATTCCGGCCGCGTTCGAGATGGAGGAGATCCTCTACGAGCTCCGCGACCACTCCAGCGGCATCAACGCCGGCCGGTGGGACTACATCTTCAGCGTGATCAAAAAGTTCCGTAACCGGGGCCAGGAGTTCCTGATGCCGGACCGCAACGACGTCACGATGACCGTGCCGTTCATGCGGGCCTACTCCGAGCTGGTGGTCAGCACGTGTCACCGCCGTGGGGCACACGCGATCGGCGGCATGGCGGCCTTCATCCCGAGCCGGCGCGACCCCGAGGTCAACGAAAAGGCGATGGCCAAGGTTCGCGACGACAAGCAGCGCGACGCCCGGGACGGCTACGACGGCAGCTGGGTCGCCCACCCCGACCTGGTGCCGATCTGCCTGGAGGCTTTCGACGCGACGCTGGGCGAGCGCCCCAACCAGCTCGACCGGCAGCGCGACGACGTGCACGTCACCGCCCAGCAGCTGCTGGACGTCGCGTCGACCCCGGCCGGCATGACTGAGGGTGGCCTGCGCAATGACGTCAGCGTCGGCCTGCAGTACCTGGAGTCGTGGCTGCGGGGCACCGGCGCCGTTGGGATCTTCAACCTGATGGAGGACGCCGCCACCGCGGAGATCTCCCGCTCGCAAGTGTGGCAGTGGCTGCACAACGACGTGACAGTGGCCGAAGGTCAGAAGGTCACCCCCGACCTCGTCCGCCGGATCATCCAGGAGGAGCTGGACAAGATCCGGGCGACGATCGGGGAGCAGATCTACGACGCCGGTCGCTTCAAGGAGGCGCAAGAGCTCTTCGAGCAGGTGGCGCTGGACGACAAGTTCGAGGACTTCCTGACTCTGCCGGCGTACCAGCACATCGACTAGGACCGGGAGAGCCCATGGACCGGGACGCGACGATTCTGGACGTGATGACTCTGCCCGTGCTGGCGGCCCGGCTGCGGGCTGCGCTGCCGGCCCGGGCGGTCCTCACCGACCATGCCCAGTGCCGGACGTACGAGTGCGACGGGCTGGCGCACTTCACCGTCACGCCAGCGATCGTCGTCCTGGTCGAGACGCCGGAGCAGGTGCAGACCGCGGTCCGGTTGTGCGCGCAGTCCGGCGTGCCATTCGTGGCCCGGGGATCGGGCACCGGGCTGTCCGGTGGTGCGCTGCCGGTCGCGGACGGCGTACTGATCGTCACCAGCAGGATGAACAGCATCCTCGAGGTGGACATCCCCAACCACCGCGCGGTGGTGGAACCGGGGGTGATCAACCTGTGGGTGACCCGGGAAGTGGCGCCGCAGGGCTACTACTTCGCCCCGGACCCCTCCAGCCAACTGGTCTGCTCCATCGGCGGCAACGTGGCGGAGAACTCCGGCGGGGCGCACTTCCTCAAGTACGGCTTCACCTCTAACCACGTCACCGGAGCGAAGGTAGTGCTGCCCGACGGCGAACTGGTCACCCTCGGCGGGAAGGCCACTGATCATCCCGGGTACGACGTGCTGGGGGCCTTCGTCGGCTCTGAGGGCACGCTCGGTATCGCCACCGAGGTGACCGTTCGGCTGATGCGCCGACCGGAGGCGGTGCAGACGCTGCTCGCCGGGTTCGCCGGCACCGACGAGGCCGGGGCGGCCGTGTCAGAGATCATCGCCGCCGGCATCGTGCCGGCCGCGGTGGAGATGATGGATGCGCTGGCCATCGAGGCGGCCGAGGCGGCGGTGCACTGCGGCTACCCGGCCGGCGCCGGCGCCGTACTCATCGTCGAGCTCGACGGGCCGGCCGCCGAGGTCGCGCACTCGTTCGCCGAGGTGGAGCGGATGTGCTCGGCCAACGGTGCCTTCGAGATCCGCATCGCCGCCGACGAGGACGAGCGGACGCTGTTCTGGAAGGGCCGCAAGAGCGCCTTCGCTGCGGTCGGCCGGATCAGCCCGGACTACCTCGTCCAGGACGGCGTGATCCCGCGGACCGCGCTGTCGGAGGTGCTGAGCCGGATCGCCGCCCTGTCGGGAGAGACCGGGGTCCGGGTGGCCAACGTCTTCCACGCCGGGGACGGCAACCTGCACCCGCTGGTGCTCTTCGACGGCTCGGTGCCCGACCAGGACGTCCGCGCCGAAGAGGTTGCCGGCGCGATCCTCGACATTTGCATCGAGTACGGCGGGTCCATCACCGGCGAGCACGGCGTGGGCCACGAGAAGAAGAAGTTCATGGGCCGGATGTACGCCGAGCCGGACCTAGACACCATGCAGCTGCTGCGGTGCGCCTTCGACCCGGACGGTCGGTGCAACCCCGGCAAGGTGTTTCCGACGCCGCGGTTGTGCGGCGAGCTGCCGGGGCGTCGTAAGGGGGTGCATCCGTTGTCGGAGGCCGGTCTCGCGGAGGTGTTCTGATGGACGCACTCGCGAGCCTGAACAAGGTCTGCGGCGAGGAGCACGTCCGGCCGGGCGCCGCCGCCGACGCGGTCGACGGGGTTGTGCCGGCCAACGTCGCCGCCCCGGCGTCCACCGACGAGATCCGAGAGCTGGTGCTGGTCGCCCGCGACGCCGGCTTGCGCGTCGGGGTTCGGGGCGCCAGCAGCAAGCTGGGCTGGGGAATGCCGCCGGCGGGGCTGGACCTGCTGCTCGACCTCTCCCGCCAGGCTCGGGTGCTCGAACACGCCGCCGGGGACCTGGTGGTCCGGGTCGAGCCCGGGGTGCGGCTGGTGGCGCTGCGGGAGCATCTGGCGCCGGCCCGCCAGCAGCTCGCCTTGGATCCGCCCGAGCCGGGTGCGACAGTCGGTGGGGTGATCGGTGCCAACGCCAGCGGTCCGAGCCGGCTGCTCTACGGCACGGCTCGCGACCTACTGATCGGCATCACGGTCGTGCTGGCCGACGGCACCGTCGCCCGCGCCGGCGGCAAGGTGGTCAAGAACGTCGCCGGCTACGACATCAGCAAGCTCTACATCGGTGCCGTCGGGACCCTCGGCCTCGTCACCGAGGCGATCTTCCGGCTGCACCCGGTGCCGGCTGCGCGTCGGGTGGTCACGGTCGAGGTGGCCACCGCCGCGGACGCCGGCCGGCTGACGCAGCTGGTCACGGACTCGCAGCTGGTGCCCACGGCGCTGGAGCTGGACTGGCCAGACCCGGCTGGGCCGGGGCGGCTCACCGTCGTGGTCGAGGGCATCGAGCCGGGAGCCACCGCCCAGGCGGAGTCGGCGGCGGGGCTGCTGGGAGGCGGTGCGGAGATCACCGACACGGTGCCGGCCGGCTGGGGCCAACGGCCGTACGGCGGCGAGACCGGACCTGCCATCGGGCTCAAGGTCAGCGCCGAGCCGGCCGCGCTGCGGCCGATGCTCGACGCCCTGTGGCGGGTCGCCGACTTGCACCACCTTGCGACGGCCGTCCGGTCGTCGGCCGGCTCCGGGGTCAGCTACGTCGGCCTGGGTGCGGCGGCCGACGCCGGGCGCGATGCCGGCGGACCGGCGGTCGAGATCGCCGCCACGGTGATCGAGCTGCGCGCCGCGGTGGCGCCGTACGACGGCTCGGTGGTGGTCCTGCAGGCTCCACCGGAGGTCAAGCGGCTGGTCGACGTGTGGGGTCCGGTGCCGGCGGTGGAGCTGATGCGCCGGATCAAGGACCGGTTCGACCCCGAGCACCGGATGTCCCCGGGCCGGTTTGTAGGAGGGATCTGAGCATGAGCGACGGGCACGCGGGACAGCCGCTCGGGCCGCTGCCGGCGTTCGACGACCACCACCCGCCGGCGCGGGAGCTGATCGAGGACTGCGTGCACTGCGGCTTCTGCCTACCTACCTGCCCGACGTACCTGCTCTGGGGGGAGGAGATGGACAGTCCCCGCGGGCGCATCTACCTGATGAAGGAGGGACTGCAGGCCGAGCCGCTGGGCGACACGATGGTCCGCCACTTCGACCAGTGTCTGGGCTGCCTGGCCTGCGTCACCGCGTGTCCGTCCGGCGTTCAATACGGCAAGCTGTTCGAGGCCACCCGGGCGCAGGTGGAGCGCCGGCACCGCCGACCGCTGAGCGAGCGGCTGGTGCGCAGCGGCATCTTCCAGCTGTTTCCCCGCCCCGGCCGGCTGCGGCTGGCCAGCGGGCCGCTGCGGCTCTACCGGCGGACCGGCCTGGACCGCGTGGTCCGGCGCAGCGGCATCTTGGACCGGCTGCCGCCGGCGGTCGCCGCGATGGAGGCGCTGGCACCGCCGCTCGGGCGGTCGGAGAAGGTGCCGCCGCACACGCCGGCCGTCGGGCCGCAGCGGGCGAGCGTCGGGATGCTGGTCGGCTGCGTGCAGCGCGTCTTCTTCCCGGGCGTGAACGCCGCCACCGCTCGGGTGCTCGCCGCCGAGGGGTGCGACGTCGTCATTCCGGCCGACCAGGGCTGCTGTGGCGCGTTGAGCCTGCACATGGGTCGGGAGGCCGAGGCGCTGGGTTATGCTCGCCGGCTGATTTCGACGTTCGAGCGGGCCAAGGTGGACTCGGTCGTGGTCAACGCCGCCGGCTGCGGCTCGGCCATGAAGGAGTACGGGCATCTGCTGCGCGACGACCCGCTCTACGCCGAGCGGGCCGAGGCGTTCGCCGCCAAGGTCCGCGACGTCGCCGAGATCGTCGAGGAGCTGGGACCGGTGGCCCCCCGCCATCCGTTGCCCACGACGGTGGCCTACCACGACGCCTGCCACCTGGCCCACGGCCAGGGCATCCGAGCCCAACCGCGAAAGCTGCTACGCGACATCCCCGGCCTGCAGGTGCGCGACATCCGGGAGAGCGAGATCTGCTGCGGCTCGGCCGGCGTCTACAACATCGTCGAGCCGGCGCCGGCGCGCGAGCTCGGCGACCGCAAGGCAGCCCACGTGCTCGACACCAGAGCCCGGATGCTGGTGACCGCGAATCCGGGTTGCCTGCTGCAGATCTCGGCGGCGCTGGAGCGGCGCGGCGAGGCACTGCCGACCGCGCACACCGTGGAGATGTTGGACGCCTCGATTCGCGGCGTACCGGTGACGGCATTGCTGGACCGGGCGTCAGACCGAGCACCGGACCGGGCCCCGCAGCAGGCCGAGGCTGCCACCAGCGCCCGGTAGAATCTCGTTCGGTCCGCCGGCGAGAGGTCCGCTCATGCAGCAGCCCGTGTTCTGCGACGTCGCGGATGTCCGGGCACGCTTGGGGGCTGCTGGCTACCTCGCCGACGACGCCATCGCCACGACGGTGTTCCTGGCCGACCGGCTCGGCAAGCCGCTGCTGGTCGAGGGCCCCGCCGGAGTCGGCAAGACCGAGCTGGCGAAGGCAGTCGCGACGGCCACCGGCTCGGAGCTGATCCGGCTGCAGTGCTACGAGGGGCTGGACGAGGCCCGGGCGCTGTACGAGTGGAACTACAAGAAGCAGCTGCTGCGCATCCAGGTCGCCAACGGCTCGTCCCCGGACCCGGCCAATGACGGCCGGCCGGGTGGTTGGTCCGAGGTCGAGCAGGACATCTTCAGCGAGGAGTTCCTGCTCTCCCGGCCGCTGCTAACCGCGATCCGGCGGACCGAGCCGACCGTGCTGCTCGTCGACGAGACCGACAAAGCCGACGTCGAGGTCGAGGGCCTGCTGCTCGAGGTGCTCTCGGACTTCCAGGTCACCATTCCGGAGCTGGGCACCATCGTGGCCGCCCGGCGGCCGCTGGTGGTGTTGACCTCGAACGCCACCCGGGAGCTGTCCGAGGCGCTCAAGCGGCGTTGCCTGTACCTGCACCTGGACTATCCGACCGCGGAGCGGGAGAAGGCCATCGTGCTCTCCCGGGTGCCGGAGGTGGCCGAGGCGCTGGCCGAGGCGCTGGTCCGCACGGTCCGAGCGCTGCGGGCGCTGGAGCTGAAGAAGTCGCCGTCGATCGCCGAGACGATCGACTGGGCGCACACGCTGGTGGCGCTGGGTCTCGACACCCTGGACGAGGCGGCGGTGCGCGACACCCTCGGCGTGGTGCTCAAGCATGCGTCCGACCACGCCCGTGCCGTCGCCCAACTCGAGCTGAACTAGCGCGCATGGCTTCCGCATGAACAACGGCCTGCTTGACCGCACGGTCGCGTTCGTCGCCGCGTTGCGGGCGGGGGGAGTGCCGGTCTCGCTGGCCGAGTCGCTGGACGCGGTGCGCGCGTTCGGTGCCATCGACGTCCTGGACCGGGAAGACCTGCGGGCCGCCTTCGCAGCGACGATGGTCAAGCGGCCGCCGCACCGGGTGACCTTCGACACGCTGTTCGACCTGTGGTGGCCGCCGCTGCTCGGCGACGGAACAGCCAGCAGGTACGGCGCGGATGCCGGCGATCCGGATGCCGGCGATGATGCCGATCCCGACGCGACCGAGCCGCGGCAAGGGCACGCCGTCCCGGCCGACCGGGACGCCTTGCGCGCCGAGCTGGCCCGGCTGCTCCTCGACGGCGATGAGGACGGGCTGCGCCGCCTGGCCCGGGCGGCGGTGCAGGGCCTGGGTCGAGCGGACGCGCAGCCCGGCCGACAGTCCTGGTTCTCCTACCGGGTGCTGCGGCAGCTCTCGCCGGACACGCTGACAGCCTCGCTGCTCGCGCAGATGCTCGACGGCCAGGACCGCGATGGCCTGGCGGAGAAGGTCGCCCGACAGACCATCCGCGAGCGGATCAAGCAGTTCGAGGCGATGGTGGCGGCCGAGGTCCGCCGCCGCCTGGCCGAAGAGCGTGGCGTCGAGAGGATCGCCAAGACCGCTGTCAAGCCGCTGACGGACCAGGTCGACTTTCTGCGCGCCTCCCGCGACGACCTGGTCGAGCTGCGCCGGCAGGTCTACCCGTTGGCCCGTCGGCTGGCTACCAGGTTGACCGCGCGGCGGCGGCTGGGCCGGGCCGGGCGGCTGGACTTCCGGCGTACCGTCCGGGCATCGCTGGGCACGGGCGGCGTTCCGCTGGTCACCTATCACCGGCCGCACAAGCCGCACAAGCCCGAGCTGGTCGTGCTCTGCGATGTCAGCGGGTCGGTCGCCAGCTTTGCGCACTTCACCCTGCTGTTGGCCTTTGCGCTGCGCGAGCAGTTCGCCAAGGTGCGCGCGTTCGCCTTCATCGACACCGTCGACGAGGTGACCCCGATGTTCCGCCCGGGCGAAGACTTCCCCGACGTGATGGCCCGGATGACCCGGGAGGCGCGGCTGGTCTGGTTCGACGGGCACAGCGACTACGGCAACAGCTTCGAGACCTTCGCCGAGCGCTACCCCGACGCCATCACCCCGCGGACGTCGCTGCTGATCCTCGGGGATGCCCGCAACAACTACCGGGCCACGGCAGCGACCACTCTCAAGCACCTGGCCGCCAGCGCGCGACACAGCTTCTGGCTCAACCCCGAGCCGCGGGCGCACTGGGGTTCCGGTGACTCGGCCACCGCGGCGTACGGCGACATCGTCGAGATGGTGGAGTGTCGCAACGCTGCGCAGCTGCAGCATTTCGTCGAGCGGCTGTTGCCCGGCTGAGCGTCCTCGGTCACTCCGCGACGGCCGGCCGCGCAGTGGTTGTCCCCAACGCTTCGGCGATCGTCGCCAACAGCTTGACGGTGTCGACCGGCTTCTGTAGCAGCGTCATCGCCCCGAGCGCCTCGGCATTGGGCCAGGCGGTCAACGGGTCCCGGCCGGTAATGACGATCATGGGCATGCCGGCGGTGCTGGCCAGGCTCTGCAGTCGGCGCATCACGCTGAAGCCGTCCCCACCGGGCAGCCCGATGTCGACGAGTGCCAGGTCCGGTCGCTCGGCCCGGGCAACAGAAACCGCGGAGACGCCGTCCTCGGCCAGTGCCGTCTCATAACCGTTGGCCCGCAGCCGCAGGTTCATGCCCCGCCGTAGGTTGGGGTCGTCCTCGATGATCAGAATCTTGGCCATGCCCTACTCCTTCGGTGCGGCTGCGGCCCGGGTCGGCAGCATGATGTGGAAGCGGCATCCCTGCCCGGGTGACGACTCGGCCCACAGCCGCCCGTTCTGGCGCTCCATCAGCTGCCGACTCACGAACAGCCCAAGGCCTAGCCCAACTCGTCCGGTGTCCACGTCCGGACTCTCCTGAAAGAACCGCTCAAAGATCCGCTCGATGTTCTCCGGTGCAACTCCCGGTCCGTCATCGGTGATGGTGACGCAGACGCCGTCGCGCAGCAGGCGGGTCTGGATGGTGATCCGACCGCCGTCCGGCGTGAACTTCACCGCGTTGCCCAACACGTTGATGACGACCTGCTTCACCCGGTCACGGTCGGCCCACACCGTCGGCAGCGGTTCTTGCGGCGGCAGGTACACGACGTTGAGCCGGCGCGCCGAGACCCGCAGATCGTCGAGACAGGACCGAACCAACGCCTCGAGGTCCATCGGCTGGCGCACGATCCGGACCTGGGTTTCTTGCAGCCGAGAGACGTCCAGCAGGTCGTCGACCATCCGGTGCAGGTGTTCGGCGTCGTGCAGCACGACCTCCAGCAGCTCGTGCACCTCGGCTGGGTCGGTGACCACCCGGTCGACCAGCAGCGACGCGTACTGGTGGATAACGGCCAGCGGCGTGCGCAGCTCGTGCGAGACGTGCGAGAGAAACCGGTTCTTGGCGGCCAGCTCCGCTCGGGTGGCGGCCGCCAGCTCGGACAAGTGCCGCTGCCGACGGACGGCGTACTGCAGGGCGTGCAACAGGGCGGCGGGCTCGGCGTCTTTGAGCAGGTAGTCCTGCGCTCCCAGTCGCACCGCCTCGGCGGCCATCTGGGTGTCCTCACAACCGGTGAGCACAACCACGGCCACGTCCGGAACGCTTTCGTGCAGCCGGGTGAAGGTCGGCAGACCCGCACTGTCCGGCAGGTTGAGGTCGAGCAGGATCGCGTCGTAGGACTCGGTGTGGGCTCGGCGGAGGGCGTCGGCCAGCCGGGGCACCCGCTGCAGGTTGATGGAGGGCGCGACGCTTCCCAGCCGGGCCGCGAGCAGCAGGGCGAAGGCGGGATCGTCCTCGACCGCGAGCACCCGCGTCTGCGTCGGCACGGTCGGCGCCATCCTCTCGGGTTGTTGGCGAGCTTTCGTTGTTGGCGAGCGTTCGTCGTCGGCACGTCTGTCGGCATGTCGCCGCGTGGACTCAAGCGCTAGCGGGCCGCGGCCACCCCCGCGCTCGATACCGGCGGGCGAGCTACGCTCGGTTGGTGGAGGATCTGCGTGGCGACGGGACCAACCCCCCTTTTCGGCTCGGGGTGATGGGCGGGACGTTCGACCCCGTTCACCACGGTCACCTCGTTGCGGCCAGCGAGGTGGCCGCGTTGTACTCCCTCGACGAAGTCGCCTTCGTGCCGACGGGGCAGCCGTGGCAGAAGTCGGACCGCGATGTGAGTCCGGCCGAGGACCGGTACCTGATGACCGTGATCGCGACGGCGTCGAACCCGCGGTTCTCGGTCAGTCGGGTGGACCTCGACCGACAGGGTCCGACGTACACCATCGACACCCTGCGCGAGCTCAAAGCGGCGTACGGCGATGTCGAGCTGTTCTTCATCACCGGCGCCGACGCGTTGGCGCAAATCCTCGACTGGCATGCCCCGGATGAGCTTTTCCGGCTGGCCCACTTCGTCGGCGTGACGCGGCCCGGGTTCGTGCTGGCGCGCCAGGAGGAGTTTCCGGTCGGGACCGTCAGCCTGCTGGAGGTGCCGGCCCTGGCCATCTCCTCCAGTGACTGCCGGGCGCGGGTGCAGCGAAACGCGCCGGTCTGGTACCTGGTGCCGGACGGAGTGGTGCAGTACATCGAGAAGCGCCGGCTCTACCACCATTCGGCAGCGGGGGCGGGGTGAGCGGCCGGCACGCCGGTGGCTCGCGGGGCCGCCGGCCGGTCGGTGCGGTGCTGGACGCCGCCGACGCCCCCGAACCCCGCAGCCCAGACGTTCCCGTCGGCGAGGGAGTCCCGGGCGGTGGGGCGCGGCATCGGCGAGCGCGAAGTCGGTACGGGCGTCGATCACGACACCGGCCGCTGGCGGTGTTGATCACCGTTCTGCTGCTCGTTGGCGCCGGTGTTGCGGCCGCGGTGTTCGTCGCCGGTGGACCCGGTGGCTCGGCCCAACTGCGGGGCGCCGCCGCTGGGCGCACCCAGTCCACCCTGCTGGTGCAACTGCGCGGACCGGACGGAAGCGCGATCGGCAGTGCACTGCTCGGGCACGATGCGAAGAACGCTCGGGGGTCGATGCTGCTGGTCCCCGACCGGGTGGTCGCCGACGTCCCCGGCCACGGCCCGCTGCCCTACGGCGAGGCGCTGGCGCTGCCGGACCCCGACCTGTCCCGGCAGAGCGTGGCCGACCTGGTCGGCGTGACGGTCGACACGTGGTGGACGATGGACGGCCCCGCTCTGGTCAGGCTGGTGGACCGCGTCGGTGGCGTGCTCGTCGACGTCGACACCGCGGTGCAAGCAGCCACGCCGGACGGCGGCGCCACCATTGTCGTGCCCGCGGGCCGGGCGCAGCGGCTGAACGGGTCGGCCGCGATGTCCTACGCGACGTACCTCGCTGCGGGCGAGGAGCAGGTCGCCCAGCTGCCGCGCTGGCAAGCCGTCCTCCAGGGCGTGTTGCGGTCCCTGCCACTGGGCGCGCCAGCGGCGGGTTCCGCGCTGCAGTCGCTGGGGACCGGCTTGGTGACGTCCGCGCCGGTGAACGTGCTGGCGGGCGTGCTCACTGGGGCGGCG
>Ga0208478_1000062_pt1 | contig 40716 bp, 36 predicted proteins | sample NGESurdeep072012_5_FD_184462 | JGI IMG/M metagenome (GOLD analysis project Ga0208478, IMG submission 184462) | Arctic peat soil microbial communities from Barrow, Alaska - NGEE Surface sample 415-2 deep-072012 (SPAdes) | ecosystem: Environmental > Terrestrial > Soil > Wetlands > Peat ...
GCGCAAGCACAGAAAACTCGGTTGGACCAACCGGCGTCATATTCCATACTTATGTCTTAGGCTGCCCAGACATGCCCTAAGCTTCTGTTTCAGCTCTATCTGTGATTTCCAATAGAGGATAGGTACATCACTTATGTCAAAGGGTCGAGGAGTACCTTCTCTCGCGGTCACGATCACATCCTTTCCCAGAGCCTTTGCAAATCCCAATTCATAGAAGACATTTGGACTAAACTCGCTAACGTCAGCAATAACGATAGCGCTTTGACGAATGCCCATTTCTATGCGCGGTATGATCCGGTCTAGAGACTTGGGAGACTCCGGATCGTCCGTCCTCTCCGCCCTAAAGTCAAATTCACCACATGCCGATTGATATGAATCAATTACATCAGCAAACTCCGGCTTGAACGTCATGATCGCGAAGACGCTTCGTGGGACAGCTAGCCGCTTAGCCAGGTCAATTGTGTCATTCGCGTACTTTTGAAAGTTGTCAGTAACAAGCTGATTCAGCGTTTCATATTCTTCAGCCACAGGAGGGGTAGCAGCTCGAAGGCGCCTCAACTCCTGCTCGTAAATGGTTTCACCAGCTCCACCAAACCGCGGAATTCCTAAAATAGGCTTCCGGGCGTAAAACGCCCAATTCTTTGCCCAGAACGTGCCCTCACCTCCAGCAACAAAGATGGTCACGTCAGCTTGGTCGATCTGTTCTGGAAGCTTTAAGTCCGCGTGGCTCATGTTCCAGTCTGAAAGTTCTGAGTAAAGAACTTTTCCAATGTTGTGAACTGGCTTTGCGCCTTTCAGACAATAACTTTTGATTTGCTCAGCAGGCTGTCTTCCATTATTCACGAGCCAAGCCTGCGCTGCCTTTGCAGTCTCCAGATCTAATGAGCTTCGGCACCCATTTAGCAAAGTGTGGCCTTGTTCCACGATTGCGCGCGCCAAGGCTGCGACAAAGTCGAAGCCTAGGTCCTTATCTCTCGGTACGTTCTCTAGAGAGCCTCCGACGAATATGCGCATGATCCTGGTCCACCTCCATTGTGTTCGTCTGCTAGCAACGCTTATCTTGAGCCATGTGGCATGCGCTTTGGGCGCGATGTGGTAAACGTATCATGGCTTGTCAATATTGCCGCCCCCAGAACAGATCTAACTCTGGGCCGCCGTAGTGGCCGACTCTCCAGGTCAAAGATCGGATAATGCGCCGAGATGGTCTGCCGACGCCGGACGAACCCGGTTCCTACACTCGGCGCGCCCGGCCGGAATCGAGGCGCGGGTGGCGGAGCGGTGTGCCGGCCATTCCGCTCTTGTTGGACAAGGCGCGCGGCGCGTGCTTTCATTTTGCAGGAAACTGGAGCGCGAGAGTTCGGGTCAAGTATGCACCAGGCGTTCCCGGTGGGAAAGACACTTCCAAAGCCAAGCCGGACTCAGTTTTCGTAATGTTTGCGCCCTCGACGGCGATACCGCTGGGCGCGTTGAAGATCGGGACTACATACTTCGCTCCGCTCACTCCGGCGACCTGCAGTAGCAACCGATCATGCGTCTCGTTCCACGCTTCCGAAATTATTTTCAGGCTTGAGCTGGTAGCTCCGTCAACGGACGCGGCAAAGGGATAGGCGATGCCAAAGTCTCCGGTGACGTGAAGGTGAATCTTTGTAGTGTCGGTGGCTATAGACGCCGATACGGTGGGGTGCTGGTCGTTCTCATTGGTCGAGATCGTCGGCGAGACCTTGTTGTCATTGACCGCGGCCTCCAGCACCTTCGCGCGCAGGCTCAGGGCCGGGGAGAATTCCAGTTGGACAGTACCGCTGCCGCGACGCTGCACCTCTAGAGTCATGTCGTCGCCGGCGCGGTGGAAGCTGAAGTCAAGCAGCGTGGCCCCCACCTTCACATTCTGAATGGCGAAGTCGTTCCATTCTGGGGGCACGTGCGGCGCCAGCACCACGGTGGACTTCAGGGCGTCAACTTCGAGGCCTAGCAGGCCGCGGATCAGCGGGGTGATGACCATGGCCGACGACCAGATCTGGTGCGGCGTGCTGGTGGAAAGCTGCGTGTAGTAGTCCCCCGAAAGCGCCTCGGTCACGCGCCCGGGCGATCCATCATGCGCGAGCTGCGCGTTGGCCATGAGGTTGGCATAACCGTAGAGCGGGCGGTGATAGCGATATCCTGCGACGGAGGCCCATCCGGTAAACAGCGGCCAGACGCTGCCAAAGTGGTATCCCATGGGCCCGTAGTTGGGGTCCTGCTGCGAGATGATGCGCATGCCCCAGTCGGCCTGATGCGCGGGCCCGGCCATCTGGTTGAGATAGAGATCGCTCTTGCGCTGATCGAGTTCGCCAAACCACATGGGCACGGTGCCGAGCACGCTGGGCTTGTCGATAAGCTTGCCGCTGGCGTCGAGCGCATATCCGTAGAAATTGTTCTGCGGCGACCAGAAGAGCTTTTCGATAGTGGCCCGCTGCTGTGCTGCCTCCTGGTCGAGGGCTTGCGAGACGTCGGACTTACCTGTGGCGCGCGCCAAGTCCGCGAGTGCTTCGACGCCGGCAACCCCGACACCCGCCTGATACAACTCGCCGGTGAGTTCGCCTTCCGCAACGCCGGGCTGCTGACCCGGGATGAAGCGGAGTGGACCGCCCTCGATCCAGCCGTGGCCGACGCGCAGGTTCTTGGAGAGACCGTTGGCCGCGTAGGTGGACTTTAGAAACTGGTAGGCGTGCCACAGGCTTTCCCAGTGATCGCGCGCGAAGGCGAGGTCGCCGCTGGCGCGGACATAGTCATCGAATCCGATGATATAAAGCGGCGTGCCGTCGGCGGAGGCGGTGCCGTACGGGTAGTCCTTCCACCAGTCGATGAGCTGCACGGTTTGGGCGATCTCATGCGGAATCCTGCCATCAGGCCGCTGATACTGCTGCAGGAATTCTAGCGCGGTGCGGGCAGTGGCAAGGTCGCCGATGGCGTTGAGCGCGAGTGCGGTCCACATGGAGTCGCGACCGAAGTACCAACTGAATCCCGGGCGATGACTGCCGCTGGAGATGTTGTATCCGGCGACCAGGCCTTTGCCGGCGAAGGGTTGGTCCACCAATCCCTGCAGCGTGCTGACGCGCGACCAATCGTAGGCGAGCTGCAAATTGCGATCGGGCAAGGATAGCTTCACGGTGGTGTCGAGGTAGCGCGAGTAATAGTCGCGGGCTTCCTGCACGAGTGCGGCGTCGGTGGCGAGAAGCTTGTGGTAGAGAGCGTCGGCCTGCTGTTGGTTTTCAAACGATGCGGCCATGACGAAGCGATAGGTGTTGTTGCCCCTGGCTGGCGGTCCGAAAGAGATGACGTCGGTATGTCCAGCGGAATAGTTGGCGCTGTAGGTGGTAGTGACCGCACTGGCTCCAGCCGCTCCGGCAATGGCGAAGAAAGCGTGGCGGTCGCTGCTGAAACGGAAGGCCTTGAGTTGCGCATCCCACTGACTGTAGCCGTCGCCCATTCCGGCAGGCCACATCCACGCCACGTCGGGAACAAACGATGCGTCCACCGCGACCGGATCGAAGCTGTCGACCTCGATAGAGAGGATGGCTCCGCGTTCGCTGATGGGAGCGAACCAGGTGGCGCACGCGGTGAAGGAATCATAGATGTAGTGGACCGAAACGGAATACGGGCGGACAGTGACGGTACGCGGCATCACGCTGCCGTCGAGAACGACGTCACCGAGGCGGAATTTCAGGTTGAAGTCGCGGAAGAGCTTCAGGGGGTAAATCCAGGCCTCGAAGATGCCGTCTTCCCGCCCGAGCAGTCCGGCGTGGGGACTGACGGCGTCGAGGAATTGCCAGTCGCGGGCGGCGCGGGTGAGCGTCATGTCGCCGGAGTTGGCGCAGTTCGATTGGGCGAGTAAAGGGGAAGTGAGCGCGAAGCCGAGGGCGACGGGCATAAGAAACGTTCGGAAACTCATCGGATTGCGATGTTAGAAGAATAGGGGGACAGGGGCAAGTGGGGGCGCCCTGGAACGGGACACTCTTCTGGCAGTGGTGGGGTGAAGAGAATAGTTCAACCTGCCCCAGAGGTTCCGTTCATGGTAGCTTGAAATCATGATCCATGAGATTTTCCCGGTGGGCCCGCTGCAATGCAACTGCTCCATCGTGGGCGATGAGCAGACCCGCGAGGCCATGGTCATCGATCCCGGAGACGACATCGAAAACGTGCTGGCGATTCTGCAGCGCCACGGACTCACCGTGAAACAGATCGTAATCACGCACGCTCACATTGACCACATTGGCGGGGCGGCCAAGCTGCGTCGCGTCACCGGCGCTCCCGTCCTGCTCAACGCCAACGATCAAGCTCTCCTGAAAATGCTGGACGTGCAGGCCACCTGGCTGGGCATGAGCCCGCCGGAGCATACCGTCATCGACGCCAGCCTCACCGCGGGCGACAAGTTGCACACCGGCAGCCTGGTGGCGGATGTATTGCACACGCCCGGACACACCGAGGGAAGCGTCTGCCTCCACTTTGCGGCAGAAAACAAACTCATCGCCGGCGACACGCTGTTTGCCGGTTCGATTGGCCGCACCGATCTGCCGGGAGGCTCCTACAAGAAAATCATGGAGTCACTGCACGGGCCGGTGCTGGCGCTACCCGACGACACCATCGTGGTTCCTGGACACGGGCCGCTGACCACCATCGGTGAGGAGCGCGAGACCAATCCCTTTCTGGCGGGTTGATTCATGCCTTTCACCTTGTCTCACGCCGCCGCCGCGCTTCCGTTCCAAAAGCTCAAGCCCGTATGGCCGGCGCTGGTGATCGGTACCTTTGCTCCTGATCTCCAGTACTTCATCTGGATCTCCGATGAAGACCGCAGCGGCCATCATTTTCCCGGCATTGTGCTTCTCGCGATTCCGCTCGCGGTGCTGCTGCTCTGGCTGTTCGAGTGGTTCGTCAAAGGACCAGCTATTGAACTGCTGCCTGACTCGGTGCAGCGCCGCCTGCAAAACAAAATTGAACCACTGTCGTTTTGGGGCTGGCGAAGACTTGCCTTGATCGTGATCTGGATCGTCATCGGGATCGCCACCCACATCGGGTGGGACCAGTTCACCCATCAAAACACTTGGATAACAGCGCACTTGGAGTTTCTTCGCAACACGGTGCCCGTCCCATTTCATGCTCCTATGTTGATGTCCAAGATCCTGCAGCACAGCAGCACGGTCCTAGGATTTTTGGCTGTGGCGGCGTGGTGCGCCGCCTGGTATCGCGGCACCACTCCCGTCCCGCGCACCAGCCTGCTCCAGTTCTCCGCGTTTCGCAAGGTGACGATTGTCTCCACCATGGCATTGATCGCTTCGTTCGCCGGATATCCCCTGGCGAACTTTCGCCTGGAAGATCACCCACTCCCGATCAATCCTCTGGTCTTTATCGTGACAGTTTTCGAGGCAGTCACCCTCGTCTTTTGCGTGGAAGTACTGCTCTACGGCTTGGTGCGCACCTTCACCGCCCGCCTCCGGCGTCTGCCGCCCGGTCAGATGGACCAGCAGCGCAGTTAGAGAATTTCTCCTAGATTGATTCGCTGCTTTACGACCGATACATTCTCGCTGTGTCCGACGCGCGTACCGCGTTCGTCAGGACACACAGCATCGTGGCCAGGCCCTCATCCACGTCCCACCGCGGCGAAATCGCCATGTCGAATTGCCGCTGCCGCAGCCGCGTCCAGTAGAACCACAGCGCCGACGCCAGCCGCCTCGCACGTGCCGGCAGCCAGTTCGGTTCGATCTCGCGCAGTGGCAGGATTTCATCGATGTTGCGATTGCTCGTGAGAATCGCCCGGTACGCGGGCTGTACCACCACCGTGCAACGCGCATTGGGATACATGCGCTTCAACGCGCGGAACAGCGGCGTAGTCAGCACCACGTCGCCCAGTTGGTCCAGCCGAAAAATGATGATGCTCCGCGGTCTCGCTGTAGCACCCGACACCATCGCCATTCGCGCCACGCGTTTGCGCCAGAAGATGGCGAGCAGCGTGGGAATTCGCACCGACAAGAGCAAGGGGGCCATGCTCAGTCTCCCACTGCCGCGAGCGCGCACGACCGCTCGATCAAGTTCGTAGTGCTGCAACCCGTGACCAGAGGTACCAGTTCGACCCGCCCTCCCCAACCGCGCACTTCGGCGGCGCCCACAACTTTGTCCTCGGTGTAGTCGCCGCCCTTCACCAGAACATCCGGCCGGATCGCCTCAATCAGCCGCAGTGGTGTGCTCTCGTCGAACACCACCACAGCGTCCACGGCCGCCAGTGCCGCCAGGATCCGTGCCCGGCCCTGCTCCTGCACCAGCGGTCGATCAGGCCCCTTTGAGTCTTCGCACCGATTTATCGCTGTTGACGGCGACAATCAAACGGTCGCCCAGGCGTCGCGCTTGTTCCAGCAGCGCGATATGGCCGATGTGCAGCAGGTCAAGGCAGCCGTTGGTCAGTACTACCTGCAAGCCGCGCGACCGCCAGCCCGCCAACCGCGCCATTAACACCTCAGTCGGAATTACTTTTTCTTCCGACCCAGACTGCAATTCCTGCGACAGCGCTCCCAGCAGTTCGCCGCGCTGAATCGGAACCGTTTCCACCTTACCGATCACGATTCCGGCGGCAACATTCGCCAATCGTGCCGCCGCCTCGATCGTCACTCCCGAGGCCAGAGCCACTGCCAGCACCGCGACCACCGTGTCACCCGCGCCCGACACGTCATACACTTGCCGCGCCGCCGCGGGAATGTGCCGTCGCGAGTCTGGCCGCAGAACGGCGATGCCTTTTTCGCCGAGCGTCACCAGCATGAACTCCAGCCCCAGCGCGGCCGTCATGGCCTGCCCCGCCGTCAACAGCCGGTTGAGGTCGCTGGCTGGTCCTCCCGTGACCGTCGCCAATTCCTTCGCGTCCGGACAAATCACCGTGGCTCCGCGATAGCGCGCAAAGTCGTGTCCCTTGGGATCGACCACCACCGGAACATGAGCGGCCCCCGCTCCCGCGATGATGGTGCGGCACACCCGCTCGCACAACACTCCCTTCGCGTAGTCAGACAACACCACCAGGGACGATTCCGCCAGCACGCCCGTCACTTGTCCCAGCAAGGTCGCCGCCGCCCGCGCGGAATGCCCCGGCTTGGCCTCGTAATCCATCCGCAACAGTTGCTGGTGACCCGTCAGCACGCGCAGCTTCGACGTTGTCGGCGATCCGGGGCAGGCGACGTTGGAGAACTTAACGCCCGCGTCGCGCAGCCGCGTTTCCAATGCAGACTGGTCAGCGTCGCCACCGCCGAATCCCATCACGGTCACCTGCGCGCCCAGTCCCGCCAGATTCATGGCCACGTTGGCTGCGCCGCCCGGCTGCTCGCTGTGCCGCCCAGCGCGCAACACCGGTACCGGAGCCTCCGGCGAGATGCGCTCCACTTCGCCCCTGACGTACTTGTCCAACATCAGGTCGCCCACCACCAGCACTTGGGGGTGGCCGAATTCGCCTTCCACCAGGCTCAACAGATTGGATGGGTTGTTCATCCCGCGTTCCGTTGCGCTTCCACGGCGTTCGAGATGCAGGCGGCCAGCTCGATCCAGTCGCATAGCATGTGGCCGCACAGCATGTACGCTTCCTGGATGCGAGCAGTGTCGCGCGAAGGTATGCGCACCCAGACATCGGCGGTGCCGCTCAGCCGGCCTCCGTGTTCTCCGGTGATCGCTACCGTGAATGCGCCCATGTCCTGCGCTCGCGTCAGAGCGACGCACACGTTACGGCTGTTTCCCGAAGTCGAGATGCCGACGAACACATTTCCGGGAGTGCACAGCGCTTCCACCTGCCGCGCAAACACCTCTGGAAATCCATAGTCGTTCGCAATTCCGATGACCGCAGCGGTGTTCGCCGTTAGAGAGATCGACGCCAAACCTGGACGGTCGCGACGATACCGCCCCACAAATTCCGCCGCCAGGTGTTGCGCGTCCGAAGCGCTGCCTCCGTTCCCGCACCATAAGATCTTGTGGCCGTCGAGCAGCGCCTGGGTCATGCGCATCGCGACCTCTTCCAGGTGTGGACGCTGTGAATCCAACTGGTGAATAACAGCCAGGTGGCCGGTGATGGCCTCGGAAAAAACGCTTTCCAGATTCAGCGAAGACAGCATTTTGCCCTCGAAAGACAACAATTCCGAGGGTCTGGCTGCCACAATGGGAGGGAACTAACTGCCCGTGATTATAAACGCCGTAAGCTGCCGTACGGCCAACGTTTTTGTGTGTTCGTCACGCATTCCCACATCGCGAATAATCTTCGAATTGTGGGTCGCCCGCGGCGAGAGCAGTCGAGGGGTCTTAATTCTCGAAACCTGAAACGTCTTCTTTGCCTCTATGCCCCCGCTGCCTTGAACGTCCGCGAGATCAACTCCTGTGCCTCGGTTTGCAGACGCTCGAGGTGCTCGAACCCGGCAAAGCTCTCAGCGTAAATCTTATACACGTTTTCGGTGCCCGACGGGCGCGCCGCAAACCAGCCACGAGCCGTTTCAACTTTCAGCCCGCCGATCTGTGCACCGTTCCCCGGAGCCTTGGTGAGCATCGCCGTGATCTTGTCGCCTGCCAGCTCGGTGGCGTGCACATCGCTGGGCGACAGCTTGGCCAGCACCGCCTTTTGTGCCGGATTGGCCGGAGCATCGATACGCTCATACACGGGATCACCGAACTTCGACGTCAACTCGCTGTACTGCTGGCCCGGGCCCTTACCGTTACGCGACAACATCTCCGCCGCCAGCAATCCCATGATGAGTCCGTCCTTGTCGGTGGTCCACGCCGTGCCATCGCGGCGCAGGAACGACGCGCCCGCGCTCTCTTCGCCACCGAACCCAAGCGAGCCGTCGAGGAGTCCGTCGACAAACCACTTGAAGCCGACCGGAACTTCCACCAGCTTTCGTCCCAGGCTCTTGGCCACGCGGTCGATCATGCTACTGCTGACCAGCGTCTTACCCACTCCGGCGTCGGCGCGCCAGCCGGGGCGATTGCGAAACAAATAACGAATGGCCACAGCGAGGTAGTGGTTCGGATTCATCAGGCCAAGGCTGCCGACCACGCCGTGCCTGTCCGCATCAGTGTCGCAGGCGAAGGCAACCTTGAACTTGTCGCGCAGCGCGATCAGACCCGCCATCGCGTAGGGCGAGGAGCAGTCCATGCGGATCTTGCCGTCCCAATCCACATGCATGAAGCGGAACGTGGGATCGACCGTCTGGTCCACAACAGTGAGCGGGAACCCGTATTTCTCAGCGATGCGTCCCCAGTACGCAACCGACGCACCACCCAGCGGATCGGCCCCCAGCGGCGGATGCGCATTGCGGATGGGATCGAAGTCGATGACCGCGCCCAGATCGTTTACATAAGAAGAAACGAAGTCGTAACGATGCGTGTTGGGCGATCCGAGCGCCGCCTGATAGTCGACCCGTCGCACTTCCTTCATGTCGCCCGCGAGGATTGCGTTGGCGCGATCTTCAATCCACTTGGTGGCCGTCGTGTCGGCTGGGCCGCCGTTGGTTGGGTTGTACTTGAAGCCTCCATCCTCCGGGGGATTGTGCGATGGCGTGATCACGATACCGTCCGCGAGGTCGCGTTTGCGCCCGCGGTTGTACTGCAGTACGGCATGAGAGAGTGCCGGTGTCGGGGTATACCCCAGCTCGGCATCGACCATGACCTCGACGCCGTTCGCCAGTAGCACTTCCAGCGCGCTGCCAAACGCCGGCTCGCTCAGAGCGTGGGTATCTTTGGCCAGAAACAGGGGGCCGTTCGTACCTTCGCGTTTGCGGTATTCGCAAATCGACTGCGAGATGGCGAGAATGTGGTTCTCGTTGAACGATGTCTGCAGCGACGTTCCGCGATGTCCCGAGGTGCCGAACGCGACCTTTTGTGTCAGCTCCGAGACGTCGGGCTTCTCATCGTAGTAGGCAGTGATGAGTTGTGGAACGTTGACCAGCATGTCGGGCGTGGCCGGCTTCCCGGCGCGGGGGTCGATAGGCATAGCCACCCATTTTCGCACACGCCGGATGCGGCCCCAGCCGGTTGCGGCGTCCTTTCTTCGAATGTCATCGTGAGCGAAGTGAGTACGCTAAGCGGCCGAACCAAGCCGAAGGGAAATGCCTTACCTCCTCTTCATCCTGTGCGGGGGCCGCCGCAGCCGCACCTCATGGGGCAACTGACGCTTTCGTGCCTCCTGACTGCCGATCAAAAACGATCATTTTCGATCAAATATATTGCAAAAGCGATCGTGCTTATCTATACTCCGCCTGTTCCAGCTTCCAGGAGGCATCTACCATGATTCAACCCGCCAGGCGCGGTCGCACACTTACTCTCTCCCTATTGTCTCTGGCACTCTGTTTACTGCCTGTGGTTTCGCACGCCCAGGGCCCGCAACGAAAAGTGCTGGCCGGGTTCTTTGAAGAGTGGAGTATCTATTACGCCAACTACAACATCGCCGACTTGCAGGCCAATGGAGTAGCTGGTCATCTGTCGCACTTTGTCTATGCCTTTGGCAACGTGACCACCAACCCAACTCCGAGTTGTGCTATCGCCGACGCTTGGGCCGACTTTGAAACACCCTACCTGCCCCCCACCGGCGGCATCTCCAGCCAGTGGCCGCTGTTCGGCAATTTCGCGGAGATTCTCAAGCTCAAACAGCTGAATCCCAACCTGAAGACTGTGATCTCGCTCGGCGGCGCCTCAAGTGCCAACACCAGCGCATTTGTCGCCGCGGCTGGCACTCCCGCCGGACGCACGGCGCTTGCCGCCTCCTGTATTGATATGTTCATCGTAGGCAATGTTGGCAGCGACTGGAACGGCAACATCACTGCGCCGGGCCTGTTCGACGGGTTCAATATCGACTGGGAATTCCCTGCCGCCGCCGACAAGCAGAATTACACCGCCCTGCTGCAGGAATTCCGCCGGCAACTCAATGTGCTCTCGCAAGCGACCGGTAAGCAATATGTGCTGACCGCCGACTCTCCCGCCGGCAGCCAGAACTACGTGAACATCGATCTTCCCAATGTGGCCAAGGTCCTCGACTTCTTCACCATCGATGGTTATAACTACGCCGGTTCCTGGGACACCGTCACCAACCACGCCTCGCCGATCTTTGATTCCCGGCGGGACCCGAACTACGGGCAGGGCCTGGATATAGAGGACACCATCTCCGCCTACTTGAAGGCCGGAGTCCCCGGCAAAAAGATCCTCCTTGGCGTGCCTCTATACGGCGCCGGATGGCAAGGCGTGTCTGGTGCCAACAACGGTCTGTATCAGGCGTCGACCGGTCCCGCAACGTCTCCAGCAGGCGACACGCTCGCGACCGACGGAGTTGCCACCTACCATACGTTGCAGAGCCTTCCCGGATTCAGCAAGACATTCGACTGGCGCCGCTTGGCCATTTCAATCTACAACCCATCGACCCAGACCTTCTGGACCTACGACGATCCCACCACCGCTCGACTGAAGATGGCCTACATTCAGATTCGAGTGCCGGGAGGATTGGGCGGGGCGTTCGCCTGGGCACTCAAGGATGACGATCCGAACGGCACCATGATGAAGACCATGGCCGCCGGCCTCGGCCGCTAGTTTCTTTCATTTCCCTCCGCAACAACTCGGGCAGGCCCGGCAATCCACGCGGGCCTGCATCTTTGTGCCGCGCCGCCTACACTCTCTCTGCCATCACGTGGAACGACACCACCGACCCGGTCACGCGGCTTCGTCCATAGAACAGGAACAGCCCCACCCAGCAGACCTGCAGCAGCACGATCACCCCCGCCGACGTCACCTGCGATAATCCCGCCGCCAAGTTCGGCACCGGCGCATCGCTCGGAATTACCGTCAGCATCACCACCAGGTACGCCATCGCGATCACCGCCATCACCTGGTACGCCGAGATGCGCGAGCTGCCGCGATGGTCGGCGCGCAGCATTTCCGACACCACTCGCCATCCCCACGTCGCCACCACCGGAACGATCGCGGCCAGCCGCCAATCGCCCGCCAGGAATAATCCCAACCCCGCCAGTCCAGCCAGCGCGAACACGATCGAGGTAATCGCTTGCACCGGCACCAACGGCTCTTCCGCCAACCCGGAGGCATAGGCGGCTTTTTTCGTGCTGCCGTGAAACACCAGGTGGCAGCGCCCAAACATGCGCGCCACTCGCGGACTTGCCTCACGCAGCGGCTTGCCGTAACAGCACCCGAAGCTCAGGCATGCCATCCTGCCAATCGACTCCGACAGCGCGTACGCAATCGCCGCCGCTGCCAGCATCGGCAAGACATGGATCGTAATGTCGAACCACCTTGCCAATGCCCACTGTGCAGCCAGCAAACCGGGCGGCAGAATGATCGCTGCCACAAACGCCGCGCCCGCAATCGTGAAGGTATTGTGCTTGCCCTCGATCCGGGCTGCCACTATCTTTGACGCCGGCATGCAGATCGCCATCATCGCCGCAATCACCGCTGCACCCGCCAGCAGCGGAGTGCCCACCGACGACACCAGCACGACCATCAGGGCAATTCCAAACGTGGTTGCGGTGGCGCTGAAGAAGCCGTAGAACGTCAGGTTCAACCCCTGCCACGTACCGTCTCCGTCCTTCGTCATGGGAACCGATGCCAGCATTTGCCAGCGTTCCGCGGGAAGGTTCCTGATCCCCCACGCCAGCGCCCCAAACAGCACGACCCCCAGCGCCGACACGAATACAACATTGATCACGGTTGCACCTCCTTCGGATACGCCAGCAACGAGCGCACCTTTACATCGGTTTCTACCACCGGCTGCCCGAACCCCGCCGAATAGCGGCTGCGCACTCCAGTCTTGTGCTGGTTGCTCACCAGGTCTTGCGCGAAACGAACACGTTCCCGTTGCAACAGCAGAACAACAGTGCTGCTTCCCGGCCGGAACAGCGCTATGGGCGCGCCCTTGCGCAGAAACATGCCCTTCTCCAGTCCACGCGGATGGTCATAACGCTCTTCGCTGTAACGTTGCTCGATTTGTCCCACCATGAGCGCGACCACTTCGATCATGGCGACGTAGCCAATCTGCGCGCCGCCGTCGCAATCGGTATCGATTACCGTCACCACCCGCCGGTTCTTCGAGTACGGCGTCAGCAACTGCACCGCCGCATTCGGATTGCAAGAGTGGTAGCGCCCCCGAACATTGTAGAAGTCTCCAACACATCCCGCCACCGGAACGTGCGTGTAGTGATACTTTTCCGGGGTCAGCCGGAACACTGCGAAGTCGCCCTCGGCGAAGCGACGCTCCCAGAGCGATCCCTTGCCGCCCAGCAATTCCGGAAACTCGAAAAACTTTCCCTTGATGAATAGCCCTGACGTCTCCCGCAACGAGCCCACCATCACCCGCGAATCCGCGGGGCACACCACGCACCGCTCAGCCCGCGGCAGCGGACGGAACTGCCAGTACTTGATCTTGCGCTCGAACACCTTGCGCGGCGTGTCGAGCTGCGCGGCATCATCCAACAACTCATTGGCGTCGATACCGCAATTACGCAGAAAGTACCGCATCCCTGACATGCGCGACGACAGCGCGTTGTCGTAGTTCAGGTACCCGAGAACTTCCGACAGGTAGCGGCTCGATGCTAGCTTCGACAGCAGCGGAGCGTTTTCCAGCTGCGGCGAGTACAGGGTGCGGATGAGCCGGTTTGCCAGCAGACGCTCCTCCGCCACCGTACCGGTGGCACGATCGATGTATTGATGATTGTTATGGTTCATGTCCGGCATGGTGGGTTGCGCTCTTCCTCCAGCGTGCTCATCAACAAAAGCAGGTTCAACACAGTGGCCATTTCCTGTGCCGTCAAGTCGTCGCCCACCAACCGCTCCTCGATGCTGTCGAGAAAGCGCACCGGGTCTTGCACCCTGACGCCAAACCGCACCAGCGGGGCCAATTCGGTATGGCCGGCCCTTGACAACTCTTGCGCGTCTTCGCGCAACTGTTCGAAGGCCTCGCACAGGTTCTCTCGCCGCAGGGTTTCGCGATAGTGTTGCTCGGCCAGCCGGTTGAACTCACGCGCGCTCAGCTTCATCGGATCATGACTGCCCGACTCCCTCATCACATGGTTGACGATCCTCTGGTGGGCCTGCAGGCTCCCGTCCGCCAGCCGAGCGCGCAACTCCTCAATCACCGGCCCTGCCTGCGCCTGCGTAATGGCCTGCTGCGCGGTTTCCGTCAGCCATGACAGCAGGGCGTCGCGGTAGTCGCGGATTGGCACTCGCAGATATTCCGGATGCCGCCAGCTCGAACGCGTGCTCGTGCAGTGCCGCACTATTTCCTTCAGCAGCTCATTGCGCGATTGCTTGTGGACATAGAATGCCGGCAGTCCGGCAGCCGCAAAGAAGAATGGCTGGCGACGTTCGCTCTCCGAGGTCGGGTCGTCCGGAATATCGCACGCGCCAACCGTCCCCTTCAGCGCAAGTTGGTAGGAAACCATCAGCAGCCACTGCTGCAGGTTCGTGGCCGCCGCCATGTCGTGCCGGAAGGTGGGGAACAGGCTGTAATAGCGCCCCTCGAACCCCGAGAATCCCATCTTGCCGAATTCCCGCAAGCGCAGGGGCATGTAGAACGATAGCCGCCGATCGACAATTCCCAACTCATCCAGTTCCGACACCAGCCGCGTCACGTTGCCCGGTTCGCCATCTAATGCCGAAGCCTGCTCCGTCGCCAGCCACGCCACGGGATAGTTGATCAGCCGATAGTCCGGAACCAAATCGCCGCGCAACCCGAATAGCCGCGCGACGAAGCTGTCGAGACCAAGTGGGCCGTAGGGCGTCACCGCCCGTCCCAGCACGCGCATCTCGGCTTTCTCTTTCCATTCCCGCCACATCAGCCGCAGGTGGGTGAAGTCCAACTCGTGTGGCAGAAATGACAACAACCTCTCCGGATGGAACTCCGCGAAGTCGATGCGGTAGGGAGCTGCCGAATACGTCCCCACGAATAGCACCAGTAAGTGCTCAAAGATCTTGATTGCCAGGTCGCCCAGCCGCTTCTCTTCGCGCTGCGCCTCTGCCTCCGCACCATGCGCGATCGCCCTCGTCAGCGCGCGGCTCCCCATGGTGATGTGGATGCCGTTGTTGGCCAGGCTCACGTTCGACAGGTTCGGCAGCACAATCAGGTTGTTGGAGAGGATGCCCGCCTCGCGCAGCTTGGCCACCGAATTCAACTGGCTCCGGCTCAACACCTGGTGGCACAGGTGCATGTAGTCCGCCTTCTGCTCGCCGTCGTCCCAACCCGACAGGCACGGACTCACATACAACTCGCGGTAAAACGAGTCCGAGATGCACGACGACAGCTCCGTCTGCCGCACCGGCGGATGCGGCGCGTGATACACCAGCGCCCGCTGTCCCGATTCCAGCAGTCCGAACCGCAGGTTCGCCCACGACATCAGCAGCGAGGTGAAAAGAAACCGCCGCGCCGATTCCCGCGCCACCTGCTCCCCGATCAGCGCCTGCTCCCGCGACGCCACCACGTGAAACGAGGTCGTCTCCGGTGAGGTGTTGTCGTTGGAGAAGTGCCGCTGCAGACGCTTCGCCTCCAGCCTCATCTTCTCCGGCATGTGCGGCTGCGTGCCCGACAAGTCAGCCAGCGCCAACTTCAGCGCGTAGCTGATGGGAATCCGCAGCCACGTCTCGCCGTCCTGCTCGAAGGTGAATTTCACCGAGTCGGCGCGATGTCGCATTAGCTGCCCTCGCTCGCCGATCTTCAAGTCCGCCAGAAACGTATTCAGCGCCAGCGGGCTCAGTCGCCGCTCGGGAAAGCGGATCCAACTGTTCTCCCAGGTCTGCTCGGAATCGCTGAGGAATTCCTGTACTTCGAGGTAGGTCTTGCGAGGGGCTTCGCCGCTGGAGCTGCGGCGGGCAATGTTTTTCAGGAAGCGCGAATCGCGAATCGTGATCGGAAGGTCACAGGAGGAGGCGTTGCCCACCACCACGGCCTGCAACTCATCTTCGCTGCCGGCGGTTACGTCGCCCGGCGCGAAGGGCAGGCCGTCCAGCAACAGCTTGCCTTTGCATCGGTAGCCCGGCGGTCTTGGCAGGACTTCATTGCGGATTGCCATGCGTCACGACCTGCCGCCCTTCCCGGATGCGTACACACCTGCACCATAGAGTGTGCTATGCAGTTCAATCCTTGATAAACCGCCGGTAAATTGTCAGTGAATCGAGCCGGGCGGCACCTGGGAAGGCAACTCTTACACTGTCAGAGTCGGGTGCCTTCTTCAGCAGGGCACTAACGACCGTCTCCACCGCCTCGCGATGGAGACGTCGTTAGATCCGGACTTCCGCATACACCTCGTTCTCGTTCCTGACGAACCCCTCAATCCTCACCGGAGTGATATTCACCAGGCGGTTGCTGAATCCGGTGCACTCGCGTACCTCGAACTTGATAGGACGTAAGGTGCCTCCGAAGGTGCACGAGATGAGTTCCTTCCCGCTGAAGCCCTTGACCATGTGCGAATTGACGCAGGTACGGCACAGCGCGCCCTCACGCTGCTCGACCGCCACGGTCTGGCGCTCGCGGAATACGACCCGCAGGATCACGATCATGATCCAAATCATGGGTATCAGGACTTCCATAACTCACCTCGCTACCTCTGCTTCTTTCCTTTCCAAATCGCGCCGGGGAACTATCGGCAACAGTTGAGATCAGACTGCTTTCTGCAGGTGTCTCGCAGTACGAAACTACGCTCCGCTCTCTGCAATCGCTTCTTCTGGCAGGGATTTCGGCCCCTGCTCTCTTCTGGGCGAGAGAATTACCTGTTGCCTTCACTACCGGCGCTAGCCTGCTCTCGCGAACACAAACTTCGCGAGAGTCCATGGCCAGGGAACCAGCGTCCACGGCTTGCGGGTTCCATGCTCCGCCCAAATGGAGCATCCTGGAAGTAGCCGTCTACTTCGCGCTGGCCAAAGGTAATGCTGGGAGAACTAGCGACCACACTTCGGCTGTTGATTACAAGCCGAAGTAACCGTGATCTTCACTACCCAGCAAGCTTGTATTGGGTTGCGTAGGATTCAATCGCCAGGAGCTAGCGACAGTTCGCAACAATAGCCCGGCTGTCGCCGCATGCCATTTCTGGCTGCAGTAACCTACGCATCGAGTTTTGCGTTTTGAGTATCATCGGGCGTTTCCTACGCGAGTTCTACCATGCTACAACTTCAGAAAGATTGCAAGCACAAAAATCAATTTCGATCGCACTTTTTCAATCGCGAGCACTATCGTCGAACCATCGTGTGGGGATAGTCAGGGCTTAGTGTTGGCATGCCTCATTACTTTAGTGGGGATCTATGCCCCGGCGCTCCACTCTTTCGTGGTTTTCGAATTAGTGAGAGGTCACGGAATGCAAAGTATCGGAGTCTCACGCCGCTAACCTCCCCAACGCGCTATCATTTCAGGCACTGCGAGGCACTCATGCAATACCGCAACTTCGGCAAATCCGGCGTCAAGGTCAGCGACATCGGTTATGGCGCCTGGGGCATCGGCAAATCGATGTGGATTGGCGCCAACGACGTTGAATCCCTGCGTTCGCTCACCGCCGCGCGCGACGCTGGCGTCAACTTCTTCGACACCGCGCTGGCCTACGGCGACGGCCACAGCGAGCAGCTTATCGCCCGCGCCTTTGGCAGGTCTCCCGATGTCATCATTGCCAGTAAGGTGCCGCCCAAAGACAGTGTCTGGGACGTCAAGGCGGGCGATCCCCTACAGAAGACCTTTCCCAAGAAATATGTTCTATCTTGCCTTGACCTGACGTTGAAGCACCTCTGCCGCGACCGCATCGATATCTACCAATTCCATACCTGGCATGACGATTGGGCCCTCGATCCCGAGTGGCAAGAGACGGTGCGCGAGATGAAGGCCTCGGGGAAGGTACGACTGGCGGGCATCTCCATCCAGAACCATCAGCCCGCGAACGTGCTCAAGGCGCTCGATACTGGCCTCATCGACAGCGTGCAGGTCATCTACAACATCTTCGACCAGTCGCCCGAGGATGAACTGTTTCCCTACTGCGAGCAACACGGCATCGGCGTCATCGTGCGCGTTCCCTTCGATGAAGGAGCGCTCACCGGAAAGCTCACGCCCGAAACGCGGTTTCCCGACGGCGACTTCCGCCATCACTACTTCCGCGGCAATCGCCGCCAGGATGTCTGGGATGCCGTGCAGGCCATCGTGCGCGACACCGGAATCACACTTGATCAGCTTCCGGAACTGGCGCTGCGCTTCTGCCTGTCAGCAGCGGCGGTTTCGACCGTGATCCCCGGCATGCGCAATGTGCATCACGTGGCCGCCAATGTCGCGGCCTCCGACGCCGGTCCGCTGTCGCCTGACGTTCTGCTGAAACTGTGCGCACATCGCTGGGTACGCAATTTCTGGCATTGAGCGCCTCGGACTCGCTGACGTTTGCCGGCCGACTTTGCCCGCAGGTGGCGTCACCTCCGCCCGATAGTGCCACGCCATGCATTCGTATTCCGCATGACTTGTCGCCCCTACTCTTGCTGCAGTTCGGATACTTTTCGATCGCGTTCCACGCGCCATGTGGCAACAGGTTGCGATCGGATGTAAATCATGCCCCGCTTCGCGCAACGCGTTCGATCGCAGATATTTCGTTGGGCCGCAGCCGCTTTGTTGGCGGCCGTATGTTTCTCGTCTTCAGCTTTCGCGCAGGGCTTCGGGTCGTCCAAGAAGAAGATCACGCTCCTGCGCAAGATGCCGCCCACCGCGCATCTCCATGGCACCATCATCGATGTCCAGGTCACCGCCCACAACATACAGGGCGACGTTGCGACCGATTTGCGCAACATGCTGGAAACGGATCTGCTGAAGGACGACCGCCGGTTGCGCTCTGAAGACAAGCATCCCGATTCGCTGGTGATCTGCACCATTACCGAATACGCTCCGCCCCAGGCAAAGACCTCTTCGCGTTCCACCTACGTTCCGGGGTCCAAAAAGTCGCAGCAGGAAACTGTGACCCGCTACTCCGGAATCCTGAAAGTCGCCTACCAGGCATGTATTTCCAAGCCAACTACGTCGAGGGCCTTCTCGACGACCGCATCCAATCCACGATTCCGCTCGGGCTCGCCGCGTTAATCGACATGCTGTTGGCCACCGCCATCCTGCTCGCTATTCACCGCTACAGCGGAGCTCTCCGCGTCGTGTTCGTTAGCTTACTTATCATCGTTCCCGTTCTCATCGCCTACGCGGCCATGGTCACCCTGGGGTTCTGTTTCGATTTTGTGCTCCCCGTGCTGCTGTCTTTCCTGCATCCCGCCATTGAACGCTGTCTTGATCTTCCTCGACTCTTCATGCGGAGGCATGCCCATGAATAAGCATCTAGGGACCCTCGCAATTGCCACTGCCAGCCTGGTCTGGTGTGCCACGGGCACGATCGTGTGCGTCGCATCACCCAGTCCCATGTGGGCGGGACAGTCAAGTTCCGGCACCAAGCCCGACTGTTCCACCGACGCCAACGGAAAGACCAAGAAAGACTGCGACAAGATCAGCGCTGACCGCATGTCCACCAAAGCCAAGCCCTCCGCGAAAACTGCTGCTGTATCCACTTCCAGCAGTACATCTGCGGTTGCGTCCACCTCCAGTGCGACCACAGCGGCGGCATCCAGTTCGAACACCGCGACGGCGGCTCCGGCTTCCGACACTAAGTCCGACAGTAAGAAAGATGCCGACAAAGTCAGCGACGAGCGCATGTCCACACGCGGACTCAAGCCTCCGGCCAAGGACGCCAAGCCTGCTCCCAAGCCTGCCCCGGACATGCCAAAGTAAGCGGGTGCCCCGCTCATCCACGCTATTCGAATGAGTGGGAAATGGCATATCGACGGTTCGCTCCGTACCCAGGGGTCGCGCCGCGGGCGGCGTTCTTACCCCGCGACACTTCCGCTCCATCCCGTTTAGACTGATGCTTCGGCTACGCCACACTGGAGTTCCGAGGGCCCTCATGTCGATTCGCCGTTCTCTCGCGCGTATACTTCTCAGCCTCACCGCAATAGCTGTCCAGGCGCAGATGCCTCCCGCCGTGCAGTCGCCAGAAGTTCAACCCGACGGCAAGGTCACCTTTCGCATTCTGCTTCCCGGCACGAAGGCCGTACTGCTCAACTTCGAAGGCGACGCCAAACCCTCGCCCATGACCCGAGATGATTCCGGCCTTTGGAGCATCACCGTCGGGCCACTCGATCCCGACATTTACGGCTACGTCTTCATCGCCGATGGCGTGTTTCTCCTCGACCCCAACAATCCCAGCATCAAGCCCAATCTAATTCAGCCTCAGAACATGGTCGCGGTAAGCGGCCCCACTCCCCAGTTGTGGGACGTCGCCGCTGTGCCGCATGGTGTCCTTCATCGTCATTTCTTCAAGTCCGCAGTCGTCGGCGACCAGCGCGACTTCTACGTGTACACGCCACCCGGCTTCGATCCCAAGGCCAAGACGAAGTATCCCGTCTTTTACCTTCTGCACGGCTATAGCGACGCCGCCGATGGCTGGACCGCGGTGGGCATGGCCAACGTCATCCTCGACAACCTGATCGCCCAGGGCAAGGTGAAGCCCATGATCGTCGTGATGCCGCTGGGCTACGGCACGCCGGAAATGATCAAGCTGAAATGGGCGGTGTGGGGGCATCCCGACGTGCGTCAGCAGAACTTCGAGGGATTCCGCAAGTCGCTGCTCACCGAAGTAATGCCAATGGTCGAAAGCGCTTATCCGGTTTCTACCAAGCGCGAAGACCGCGCCATCGCGGGCCTGTCCATGGGAGGCTCGGAGAGTCTGCTCACCGGCCTCAACAACCTCGACAAGTTTGCCTACGTTGGATCGTTCAGCGCCGGAGGCTTGGGTGACGACTTCGCCGCCGCCTTCCCCTCGCTCGACGCCAAGCAGGCATCGCAACTGCGTACGCTCTGGATCGCCTGCGGCACCAGTGACGGCCTGATCGAGCCCAACCGCAAATTCAAGGCATGGCTGAAATCGAAGGACATCGCGTTCACCGACATCGAAACTCCCGGCGCCCATACTTGGATGGTCTGGCGCCGCAACCTGATCAACTTCACGCCCCTGCTGTTCACCGGTAAATAGATCGTCGCGAAAGGCAGCGTTGGTTGATAATACGCGCTCACCATTCTGTTTATTTTGCCGTCATCCTGAGCGAGGACGGGGAAGTCAATCCCCGTTCGAGTCGAAGGATATGCTTTTATTCGCTGTGCAACTTCTCTCCTTCAACTCGGTTTAAGCATTGAGACCTACTGGAACTTTCGAATGTCTCATGGCGAATCGCCAATATCCTGTCATCGCATCGCATTCGCTGGCTCGCGCGATCAGCTACCGACAACCCGGGAATCTTATGGCATCGAAGCTCGTACACAAGTCCGCTTTCGCAACGGTTGCACTCATCCTCCTGCTAGGTTCACTTGCCTACGGTCAGGTGGCGCAACAGAACCGTGTTGTTCGTCCCGTTGACAACCGCAGCATGGTGCGCCTCCAGGGAACGATGCATCCCCGTGCTCGCAGTGAATTCGATAGGGGGCCAGCCTCGCCGACGCAGCCCATGCAGCGCATGACGCTGTTCTTCCAACCTACGGCGGAACAGCAAGCCGCGCTCGACCAGTTGCTGGCCGAGCAGCAGGACCCATCTTCGCCGAACTACCACCATTGGCTCACGCCCGAACAATTTGCCGACCGCTTTGGCGTCAGTGAACACGACGCCAGCGTCGCCGCCACTTGGCTGCGCTCGCAGGGCTTCACCGTGGTCGAGACGGCGCGCAGCCGCACCTGGATTACCTTCAGTGGTATCGCGGCGCAGGTCGAAGCCGCCTTCCAAACCTCAATTCACAACTACCTCGTAGACGGCAAGATGCACTATGCCGCCTCGTCCGATCCCTCGATCCCTGCGGCCTTTGCGGGTGTGATCACAGGCATCGGCTCACTGCACGACTTCGCGCCTCATTCTCTTGGCCTCAAGGCGAAGCCGCGCCTTACATCTTCCATCACCGGCAACCATTTCGTGTTGCCCGGCGATTTCACCACCATCTACGACTTACAGACGCTGTACAACAGCGGCATTAATGGCGCCGGACAGACGATCGCCATCATGGGTCAGACCGACCTTTCCACCGACAGCAATCCCGGGCGCAACGGCACGCCTGGGGCCGTCGTGAAAGGACAGCAACAGCAGTATGACGTGGTGACTTTCCGCAATCTTGCCGGCTTGCCCGCGCTGACTTCGAGCAATTTTCAGACTGTGATTGTTACCGGCACCACCGATCCGGGGGTCGTCACCGCCGATGCCGATGAAGCCAACCTCGATGTCGAGTGGGCGGGCGCGATCGCGCCCAATGCCAATCTGGTATACGTGATCAACACCGTGGCGAATAACGGCGCCGGAGCGTTCGGTGCTCTGGAATGGGCAGTTACCAATGTTCCGGCGAACGTCTTCAGCATCAGCTATGGACTCTGCGAACCGCAGATGGACACCACCACGAAAAACGCTCTGACCACGGCTGGACAACAGGCCAACTCGCAAGGGCAGACCATTGTCACACCCTCCGGCGATAGCGGCGCAGCCGATTGCGACTCCACAGCGCCTGCCAAGCTTGGCCTCGCCGTCGATTTCCCGGCAAGCCTTACCTCGGTGACCGGGATGGGGGGCACTACCTTTTCAGCCGACTCCGCCAACACCAGCGCGCCTACTGCGGCCACTCAATACTGGGCTGGATCGACCACCGACCTCGTTGCCTCGGCGGTGGCGTACATCCCCGAAACCTCATGGAACGACAGCTCGGGTACCACCATTTCTGCCAGCGGTGGTGGCGTCAGCACGTTCACTACTAAGCCAGTCTGGCAAACCGGCACAGGCGTGCCTAGCGATGGCCAGCGCGACGTGCCCGACATTTCGTTCAGTTCATCGCCCGGCCATGATGGCTACGTGATTTGCTCGCAATCGACTTGCGTGACCGGCTTCCGCAGCACCGACACCACCTTCACCGTTATTGGCGGAACATCGGTTGCCGCTCCCGCCTTCGCCGGGGTGGTGGCGCTCATCAATCAGAAGATGGGTACTCCCCAGGGCAACATGAATCCAGCACTCTATACCCAGGCGGCCAATGCTCCGTGGGCCTTTCATGACATCACTACCGGAAACAACATCGTATCGTGCCAGACCGGCTCTACCGGCTGCCCCACCGGCCTCTCGTACGGCTACTCTGCCGGCGCGGGCTATGACCTTGTCACCGGCTTGGGATCTCTGGACGTCGGCGCCTTCGTCAACGCGTTAACTGGCGTCGCCGATTTCTCCGTCACGCCCTCGGCCACCAGCGTGACCCTGCCCGCCAACGGCTCATCCAGTTTGACGCTTAATTTACTGGGGACACGCGGGTCACTTATAAACTTCACCTGCTCCGCATCGTCAACATTAACCGCGACCACGTGCTCCGCTCCTCCTGTTACCACCAACGGCGGAACCGTCGTCTCTTCTACGCTGACGGTAAGCACCACCAGCGCAAACTCACAAACTGGCAATGTGACCGTACAAGCGACGAACGGAACCACTTCTCATGCGGTGCCCATAGCCATAACCGTAAGCGGAACCAACCCCGACTTCACCGTGACCAGCGCCGCCAGCTCGCTCTTGTTTGCCAGCGGACAGAGTGGAGGCGCGACCATCACCGTCGCGCCAGTGGCGGGCTTCGCTTCGGATGTCGCCCTCACGTGCGCGGTGGCATCCACGCTTGCCGCCACCACCTGCAGCCTTTCGCCAGCCACCGTGACCGGAGGCAATGGCACTTCGACGCTCACCATTCACGCAGCCACGCTGGCGATGGACCGCAGAGCGCCATTGCCCTTCCTGCACCGCGGCGTCGGAACCTACGCCACTTTTGTTTTCGCCCTGGGGATGGTGTTTACCGCGAAACCCCGGCGCAGCCTGCCTGGCAAGGTCTGGCGCAACCGTCTGCTCGGCCTCTTGCTTCTTGGCGTCATGCTGGGCCTGGCTTCCTGTGGAGGAGGCAGCAGCAGTAGTGGTGGCGGCGGCTCGACGGTCACTCCATTGAATGGCACGGTGACCGTGACCGGCATCAGTGGAAACCTCAGCCACAGCGTGTCGATCCCCGTCACCATCGACTAGCACGCGTTTGGCGACTGGCTGCTTGAAGGGGAACCGTTCAACGCACAATTTTTGACGTCCCTCGCGGGTGTCAGTCCGTAAAGGGCGGCGACTAATTTTCCCGACAGTTGGAAAGCGGTGCTTTACCCGCACACCCGCAAGGGAACTACGGCACCCTCGCAATCGACTTCCGCCGTTCGCGCCCTCAGGCCTCTTCGATCCCAGTCTTACCCCTGTCAACCGTGCACATGCGTGCTTGCTTTTCGGAGGGATCCTACTGAATCCGCCGCCCGCCTTGTACAAAGAAACGCACTGCGGTAAACTTCGCCCACTTGTCACTGAGTCGGATCAAGTGTCTGCAATGACAATCCGGAGCAGCCTATGGACCGCATCGTATTCCTGACGTTCCGCAACCAGCAGGTGCTGCTGGCGGATTGCAGCGACTGTTCGCCGGAGGAATTGGCGGAAGTGATCGACCAGGTCCCCAAGCACGTCACCACGCACCCAAAAGGTTCGCTGCTCTTGCTGGCCGATTTCAGCCGCTCAAAGTTCACAAAGGAAACCGTGGAACATCTCAAACTTGCTGCGGTGTTTGACCGTCCTCACATCAAGAAGTCGGCGTGGGTGCTGACGGAGAACCTCCCCAAAACGCTGTACGAGTCGGTGCTCACGTTTTCGGGGCGCGAGATTGAGACGTTTGAGACCCGCGAAGAAGCCTTGGAGTACCTGGTCGCAGAGTGATCCTCACTGCCCGAGAAGCAAAAGCAAAAGCCTCCGGATAAAACGGAGGATTTGATATTGGCCGCCCGGGAAACGACCGAAGCAGCTAGCGGCTCGGGGTAGTTGGTGACGGTGCGGGCGCAGGAGCCTTCTGCGCCGGGGCAGACTTGGTGTTACCCAGCACCGATCCGCTGCTGATGCCACGGCGGGTGGCCAGCACGGAAAGCGTGATCGACGTGACCATGAACGCAATAGCAGCGTAGGTGGTCGCCCGGCTCAAAACGGTTCCGGCGGTACGGGTGCCAAAGGCGGTCTGGCTGCCAGCGCCGCCAAAGGCGGCCGCAATGTCTGCGCTCTGTCCGTGCTGCAACAGGACGACAATGATAAGGAAGGCACAAACCAATACGTGAATGATGGTGATCAGAACTATCATGGATGTCTCAGTCTTCGCTGCGGGCGGCGGCTCGAGGCCACGCAAACATACGCCCACACTGGTAAATTCGTACTCTCGATATGTCAGGACTCAGGCTGAATTATGGTGCGGAAGGGGGGACTTGAACCCCCATGCCTTTTGGGCGCCACCCCCTCAAGATGGTGTGTCTGCCAATTTCACCACTTCCGCTTTAGAATCAATAACTTAGAGCCATAGCAAAAGGTCTGCCAAGTCTCGCCACTATCTCTCATCTTATCAAGTACTTAACATCGCCGGCAGACTTCTGTGTGCGTTCTTGTATCCACCTTTTGCATCCAAATCATCTCATACCGAGAGGGGTAGAGCAAGTTCAGAGGGCTCCCGAGGCCCCCTTTCGACCGCTCCTTAGCAGGATGGATCTTCCATCGAGGCCGTCTGCTTTATCTGGTTGCGGCTAACCGCCCAGGTGCGTGCGTCTCTGCTGGTGGATGCAGCGGAGTTGCACAAATCGGAAAGCGTCGCACGGACACGGCGATGAAGGCCGGGAGGATTGCAGCCCAGATGTCGGGATACCAATCGGCGGCGGTGGTGTCATGACCAGACAACCGACGAGCGAAGAAAAGCTCTCCAGGGCCCGCACTCAACTGCTGTAGGGTCAGCCCTTCTTCGGGACACTCTGCCTACGTCTGAAGCTGGTTCCCCATGCCGAGTTTCCCCACCATGGTCACGGATGGACGCCGGCTCGTCTACAACCCGGCCTTTGTCGAGCAACTCACTCCCGCTGAACTGGAGGGTGTCCTCGCCCATGAGGTGACGCACTGTGCCCTGGCGCACCACTGCCGGCGCGGAGAGCGGGACGCGCAACTGTGGAATCAGGCCACTGACTATGCCATCAACCCGATCCTCGTCAGCAATGGGATGACCCTGCCCCAGGCGGGCCATTCTGCGCGACTTCATCGCGGCGACGAATCCATCGGATTACCGCTGGGCGCGACCCAACCGTCGCGTTATCTCGGCCGGGCTATACCTGCCATCCGTGGAACGGAGCGGAGTAGGCGAACTCGTGATCGTGGTGGATACTTCCGGCTCCATAGGAAGGGGAGCGCTGGAGCAGTTCGCCGGAGAAATCACGGCCATCAACCAAGACGCCCAACCCGAATAGGTCCGCGTCGTCTACTGTGATGCCGCCGTACAGGGCGTGGAAGAGTTCGGTGCTTCGGGGCCCATCCGTTTGTCGCCCAAGGGTGGGGGAGGAACCGATTTTGTTCACCGTTCCGCTGGGTGGAGGAGAACGGGATCTTCCCGCAGTGCCTGATTTACCTGACGGAACTGTGCTGCCACTCTTTCCCCGAGCCGCCCGACGATCCGGTGCTGTGGGTGACGGGTTCGCGGCAAATCGCGCCGTTCGGAGAAACGCTTCGCACCGAAGGTCTTTGGGAGTGATTTCCGCAATTCGGGGTTACACGCGTCGCTTCGAGTTCGCCCACCATGCGGCAGATTTCGCCAGCACGGGTTCGTAGTCTCCGTGGAATGGAAGGATCGACGTTGCTTCTCATAGGCTTTTGTGGCCAATAATCCCTTGGCAACGATCAAGGCGTGATGCTGACCCTCAGACATCGCCCCCGCCTTTGGGTGCCCCAGAATCGACACGTGACCTGTTGGCCTGATCCCCATCGGAATACGAAATTTGGGCTTCAAATGGGGCTTCCCGCCGCATCCGAGGGCGTCTGTTAGCTTGCATGGAACAGTTCTACGGACAACCACGCTCTTACGCGGCCAACTGCCGCCCCCACATAACTGCGGGTAGCCGCGGGACTTCAGCGACGATATCACTCGACGCTGAGCTGGCGATCGTTACTTGGCCAGTTATATGCTCAGCCAGAATCGGCGCGAGGTCATTGCCGCCGAAGATTGCCGCAGTGCAATCAGCCGACTTAGACATTGAGAACCCTGGATGCCAGCGCAGTGCCTTCAACCCGGCTTCGTATCTTGGCAAACGCGGTCTCTCGCGAAGTCGAAGTGTCATCGGCGAATGGCGAGAATCCGCAATCGTCCGTAGTACCAAGTGATTCGACGGGAATGAACTCGGCTGCGTCCAGGATGCGGTCTCGCACTTGCTGGGGCGTTTCCACAAATCGATCGATCGGATCGGTCACGCCAACGAAGATCATCTGGCCTGGCCTGAGGAGTTCCTTGATTTTGGCAAGCACTCTCTGGCGGTCAGGCTCACTCGCAAGCTGAATATAGAAACGTCCGGCGTTCAACTCAAACAGGAGTGGCAGCAACGCGGCGTAGTCTACGTCCGCGCTATGGGTTGAGTCGCGATCTCCACCGGGACACGTATGCACGCCGATCTTTCGTCGCTCGTTAGAGGTGAAGCGGTCCAGCACGCGGTTGTTCAGCGAAATGAAGGACTTCAGCAAACCCGCGGTAGGGTCGAGTTTCAAGGCCAGTCGCCCCTCCGTGAAGTCCACTTGCACACACGCCGCCCCAGCATCCAGGCATTCGCGAATGTCCCGTTCCGCCTCATTGACCAGGTCGTCGATAAAAGCTTCCTGGGAATATCCCGGCAAACCTGCCGCTGGATACAGCAGGCTCAGGGCCGAAGGCGAGATTACAGCTTGCTTCACTGGTCGATGGGCGTATTTCTGGGCAGTCTTCAGAAAGGACACTGCATGGGTGCCATAGCGGAAAGGACCCGACGCCAGCCGGGGAAGCTGCCGAGTGTGTCCGTCCGCGAAGGGAATCACCACTCCGTCTGGCGCCAGATTTGGAAGACCTGCAAGGGGATATGTGGCGAAACTGGGTTTCGTTTGCTCACCGTCTGTAATCACGGGCGAGCCAGTCTCTTCTAAATGAGCAATCGTCTCGCGCAAGGCCTCGTGTTGCACAGCACGCAACTCCTCATCTGAAACGTGGCCAGCTGAATGATCGGTCATCGCGGACAGCAGTTGCGGCGGCCGCGGAATGCTTCCAATGAGTTCTGTGGGTATTGGCATAAAAGGTAGTCTCTTCAGACTCTCCTTTCCGATGTTACGTAGGTTACAAGCTCGGCGAAGTGCGCTGTGGTATTGCTTTGATGCCGTTCCTCTTGAATTCGAATCTCAAGCTCCACTCGCTAGGCATGGCCTTTCCGTCAACTGTCGGTGGTGTAAAGGTCCAGTGGTGCGCGGCCTGCAATGCTTGATTGGCGAAGTATCCGCTACCTCCACTGGAAACCAAAGTTGCGTGAGACACCGCGCCCGAGGTATCGACATCGACTTTCACCTTCACAGTGACCGTGCCGCTTATTGTGTCCCTCGCTTTGCGGGGCACATCCGGCAAAACCTCATGAGCTACAGCCCCGTGGCCGACGTTGGGGTTCGTTCGGGAAGTGGGTGCGCTAGCAGGCTGTGTTGGCGGCGAAGGAGATGTGGCGCTGGGCTGCGGTAAGGTAGCTAAAGCAGGTTGCTGAATTTGTGGTCTATGTTGGAACAGCCGGACACCTGCGACTATCAGAACGAGAGCAATAATGACTGCGGCCGCCACACGACCACCTCGCCGCTGACCTTTCGTTCCTGCCGGTTCGACAATTGTCTCTCTCGCCTCGGGCAATGGAACCCTGCTCGGTGCCACCGGTGCCGATAGCTCCTGCGCTACGGCAACCGCCGACAGCTGTTGGTCCACGGCGTCATCCTTGTCCGCCACCAGCGTCCCGTCCAGGCACTTTCTGATCTCGGTAGTAGACCATCGACGTGCGGGATCCCAACGTAAGCAATGCCTTGCGATCTCATCGAACGGCGGTGGAATGTTCTCCGGCAACTTGGGATCGTTCTCTGCCGTTCTGTCCCACGCTGGCAAACGATTCGTGAGTGTCTCGACAAGCGTCATGCCCAGCGACCAGATATCGCTGCTCGGCGCTGTCGCACAAATCGCATTCTCGGGCGCATCATAGGCGTTGCCCTTCCCGAAAGATTCCTCCAATTCACCTATCGAACGGATTCCATCGCTCGAGAGTTTCAACTCATCGCTGACCGCCATGATGTTCGCCGGCTTGATACTCCCATTCACCATGCCGCGCCCGTGTAGGTAGTCGAGAGCATCCAACGTAGGAATCAGCATTTCGCTGGCTTCTGCTGGAGTCAGCAGTCGGCTAGGAAGAATTTCTGCGAGATTCTCGTCGCCGTATTCCATAACGGCGAAGTACATGTCGCGTTCATCGTCCGCTCGCCAGCAGCCTGTATCGAGAATTCGGAGAAGGTGAGGATGGGACAGTTTGCTCGACAACTCCCACCTTGAAATCCGGATCTGTGCTTGCGCTGTGTCCGCTGGGATCAACTTGATCGCCGCTTTCGAGCTGTCGATTTCTGTGAGGTACACAACGCTCTGTTCCCAGCCGCCAAGATAACGGCGCAGCGGAAATCTCTCGTTAACGACACGTCCTTCCCATTCCTGCCACGTCTCCATGCTTGTGCTACCCCGTTGTTGTGACATAAGTAAACGCGGAATTGTGCCGTCAGGCAACTGGAGGTGTCGGCGAGCTGAACAGGAACAAGAGAAACGCGGTTCGCGTTGCCCGACAGGTGTCGGCATTTGGATATGCTCTCTCGGCGCTTCGTCACCGCGGATACCACCCGCCGGGCTCATACTCTAGTTCATAGACATTCTTGAAATCGGCTATATGTTGCAAGAGCGCTGCAGGCTGCTTCTCTCTGCCCCGGAGCCCCTCCCGCCACGCCTTCACCTCGATCGTGCCAAGCACCACGTACTCATTCCCGATGGCTTCAGGTGCAATTTGGGTTAGGCTATGCGCCAACTGCTCTTCTAGCTCGTCCTGGTGCACCATAATCAATTCACAACGGGAACAGTAGCGGCACGTCTTGCCGAGCGCGATCGAGCCCCACCTATCAACGTGGATGAAGAGCGCGAACTTCCGTAAATGCGTAGGCTGTGAACACTTTGGACACTTGCTCAGGCGGAGTTCCGCATGAGGGTTGAGCATGAACGAATAGCGAGGATGCAGTTCGCCAATTCTCCTCTTCGGCATCTTTGTAGTCTAGCTGAGAGAACAAAGCCCATCTAACCGTTGCCCCTGTGGTTACCGAAAATTCCGTCCGATCCGAAAACACAGGGGTTCGGATCATTCGTGAGATCATGGTGGCTACCACGATGAGCTCTCTTCTCGTCGCCCTTTTTGCTCTGGTAGCCTCCAGTTTTCGAACTCGTGCTGCCCTGCAGCACGGAGATCCTCGCGCTTCGTCATCAACTTGCGGTTTTCCAAAAGAACGCGCCGCGTCCCTTGCGCCTCCACCGCTGCGACCGGCTGTGCTGTACCGATTCTGGTCCGGCTGGCGGCGATGTCAGCAGATGGTTCAGCCCGCCACGGTCCTGCGTTGGCACCGCAGAGCTTTCACTTGGCATTGGACGCGGAAGTCGCGCCGCCTTCCCGGAGGGCCAGAAGTGGCAGCGAACCTTCGCGACCTGATTCGGCGCATGCACCAAGCCAACCCCGTGTGGGGCGCACCCAGGATTCACGGAGAACTGATCAAGTTGGGGATTGCGGTGGTACAAACCACGGTGGCCAGGTATTTGGGTCGGCCCCACAAACCGCCTAGCCAGACTTGGCGAACCTTCCTGACGAATCATCTGGCGCAGACCGCGAGCATCGATTTTTTCGCCGTGCCGACGGCGACCTTCCGGGTCCTGTTTGTTTTCGTGGTGCTATCGCATGAGCGACGCCGGGTGGTGCACTTCGGGGTGACGGAACACCCCACGCAGGAGTGGACCCTGCAGCAGATGCGGGAAGCGTTTCCCTGGGACCAGGAGCCGCGGTATGTGCTGCGCGATCGAGATGCCATCTACGGAAGAGACTTCGCCGCCATGACACGAGATATGGGGATGGAGGAAGTACTTACTGCACCGCGATCCCCATGGCAAAATCCCTACGTGGAGCGGCCCATCGGCTCTATTCGCCGCGAATGTCTGGATCATGTCATCGTATGGAATCAACGCGCCCTGCGTCAGATTCTACAAAGTCATTTTGTCTACTACCGGCACTCCCGAACTCATCTCGCACTGGCCAAGGACGCCCCGGAGTCGAGAGCAGTTGAGAAAGCGGAAGGCGGGCGCATCGTTGTGATTCCTCAGGTCGGAGGACTTCACCACCGATACCGGTGCCAGGCCGCTTAGACGGCCCCCGGCGAGTTTAGCTTCCCTGTGGGTCTTGGAACCAAAACTCCACGGGGCGAAGACCGGATTCCTTCTGGCTACGAACTCCTCGCTACACTCGCCGATTTGCGATCAAGAACGCACAGGTGCTTCGCCCGTTCGAGGTAGTCCGATCAGTCTCTCCCGGGAGAGCGTTGAGTATGCGGACGGGATTTTCGGTAATGACAAGGCAGGGTTAGCGCCGCCGGATGACGTAGCTAGAAGTAGATGCCGAAGCCGAACTGCGGGCCGTTCAGGGTCTGACTGACCTTTAGGGTTCCGAGCTGCGGCACGGAATCAGAAACGCTGAAATGCAGGACACCGTAGCCCATGGTCAGTCCGAAGTGTTTCGCGAACTGCCAGTCGGCGGTGCCCAGAACCGACCAATCGACGTCGGCGCCAACCCCGAAGCCGCCGCCTTGGGCATTCACCTTGGCAGTCCACTTCTTGGAAAGCTGCCGGTTCCACAGCACGCCGATGAGGGGATCCCAAACTCCGGGCTTGCGCTTGAACGAAGGGAATGTGCCCAAGGTGATGTCGTAGTCCAGGGCTAGGCGACGGAATCCACCGGTGAAGTAGAAATCGCGGTAAACCTTGTAACCAACCAGTCCTCCGGCGAATACGGCGTTGACGTCAACGTTCAGATGCGGCGAAGTGCGGGATGCGGTCATACCGCCCCACATGGCATTGGCTTCCCCATACCATTTGTCCTTCTGGATGGTGAAGCCGAACAGGGCCGCGCCGTTCAACGAAGAATTGGTGTTACCCGAACCGCCCCCGGGCGTGCTGGGTGTATCAGGAACGCGGACGTGCGCGCCCATGATGGGAGCCCAGCCGAGGACGGGATAAATCACCACCTTCAACTTATCGGGATCGGGCGTAGTTTGGGAGCTCGACTTCGGGTCATAAGGCAACGATCCGGGCTCGCCGGACAATATGGCTCCCGAAGCAGAGCCAGCTTCGGGTAGAAAGTCGGCGGCAGCCGACGGTTCAGGCGCGATCAGGGTCTGCGCTTGGGCGATCTGTGAACTTCCGATGAAGAGGGCGAATGTAAGCAGTGAGTACAGAAGGGCAGTTTTTCGAACAGTCACGAAACAGTTATCTCCTGTCTGCCGACGCTCGATTGCTCAAGCTTCCCGAGGCCGATGACTTATACCGGCAGATCAACCCCCAACCGCATAATTGGGGGCAATTCCGAATTAAGTAGTGCGATCTCCAATTTTATCAGCAACCAACTCGGCGCAGAACTGTCGATGGGCACAACCGGTGTAAGTATTTTATTAATCAGCTAGTTGCGTAATGGCGCTGACTCGAAGGGGTAGCCGGAGACAGGGGGCCCGCCAGCAACCAAGCGATGAACGGCAAGCCAAAACAGAAATCCCACCCAAGCTTGGTTTGAGTTGGACGCGGCTTGAGTAGGTCACCCAAGCGGAACAACGTCGATTTGGGTTCCGCTCAATACTTCACGATCTTGAGGAAGTTCTTGGGGTCGAGGCTGGCCCCGCCGACCAATGCGCCGTCAATCTCTTCATCCGACATGAGTGAGGTGGCATTGTCCGGCTTGACGCTGCCGCCGTAGAGGATGCGAAGTCTGGCCGCGAATTCGTCGCCAAAGGCCTTCGCGGCTTCGTGGCGGATCACCGCATGGGCGTCGGCGGCCATCTGGGGAGTCGCCGTTTTGCCGGTGCCGATCGCCCAAACCGGCTCGTAGGCGATACAGAGCTTCGCCGCCTTCTTGGCCGAGATGCCGTTGAATGCCCGCATGCACTGGCGGCGCAGTACGTCTTCGGTCAGGCCAGCTTCGCGCTCTTCCAACACCTCTCCGACGCATACGATGGGCGTGAGTCCGCCCTCCAGGGCAAATTCAAGCTTGCGGTTCACGGTGTCGTCGGTCTCGTTGAAGTACTGGCGGCGCTCGGAGTGTCCCAGAATCACGTGAGTGACGCCAAGGTCATTCAGCATGGGGACGGAGATTTCGCCGGTAAACGCGCCCTCTTTTTCCCAGTGCGTGTTCTGCGCGCCCACGGCGACGTTGGAACCCTTCACCGCCGCGACGGCGGTATGCAAGTCAATGTAGGGTGGGCACACGACGATTTCGTCGCGGGTGTGATCGGCCACGAGCGGCAAAAATTCCTGGAAAAAGGCCGTGGTCTGTGCGGGCGTCTTGTACATCTTCCAATTGGCGGCGATAACTTTCTTACGTGACATGGCATGAGTCCATTCGTAGGGATTTACTTTCAGCATATACTTTCGCAACTCTGCAGAACTGCTGCAGAGCCGCGGTATCGAACAAAATAAACTTCACTTCGCGAAGTTGCGAGGCCTCTTCCAGCGCGCGGGCCGCGCTGGACACGGCAATTTCCGCGGCTTGATCGAGGGGATAGCCATAAATTCCGGTCGATATCGCAGGGAAGGCAATGCTGCGGAGCTGTAACTCGTCGGCAACACGGATTGACTCAGTGTGGCAACTCGCCAGGGTCTCGGCCTCCCGCTGCTGGCCGCCGTTCCAGAATGGCCCGACGGTGTGGATCACATATTTCGCAGATAAACGTCCAGCCGGAGTGGCAACCGCGTGGCCTGCCGGCAGCCGGCCCTGGCGGGCGACGATCTCTCTGCAGGCCTCCAGAATCGCCGGTCCTCCGGCACGATGGATGGCGCCGTCCACCCCGCCTCCGCCTAGCAGGGAAGAGTTCGCGGCATTCACGATGGCGCCGCAAGTCTCGTTCGTAATGTCACCTGGTCCGGCAATGATCAGCGAACGCCCCGGGGCGATGGCGATTCGTGTCTGCTCGGAAGAATTCGTCATGGGACCATGCCACGGTTGAGGGTGGATGTACGACCGGTTCGAAAACCCAGCTGGATCGTTACCGGATACCGCACTCTAGATTGCGTTTCCGGATCTACTTCACCGGATCGATAGGCTTCAGCAGTGTTGGGTCAACGCCTTGCTTGGCCTGGTGGGCCGCTGCTAAGGCTGCATTGATGGCATTGTCCGCGGTCTGGATGTAGCCCAGGATCTTGGGATCAATCTGCGGTATAGCTTTGAGTGCCGCAATACCAAGGGCAACGAGTTGGAGCGCCTGGGTGAGATTCATCACTTGCCTCCACTAATCTGCGTGAGCAGTGCTGCAACATCGGCAACGGCCTGAGATAGAGCTGCCGTCAAAGCTGCCTGGTCGTTGGATTTGCCGGCATGAAACGCCTGCCACGCCGCTTCCGCGGCATTGTAAGACGCGATTGCCTTGTTGAGCGCAGGCTTGGCTTCGGGCGGAAGTTTGCTAAGGTCCGCCTTCACGGAATTGAGTACCGCTTGAGCGCCCATCAGCGATTCGTAGCTCGTGGCGTCAAACTGACTGAGTGCTCCCGGCGGCAAGGTTTGTGGTTGGGGATTGTTCGGGCAGGCGGCCAACACCAGCAAGGCCACCAGAACTGAGGCAAGTTTCAGTTGTCTCATACGTTCCCCCTTCAAGGATACTGAGTGAAGCGCGTTATCACGACGTCCACAACGGCTTGTTTGACGTGGCGGACATGATACTACTTGTTGGTCAGCGCTTCTACGCCCGGCAACTTTTTGCCCTCCAAAAACTCCAGGGATGCTCCACCGCCGGTAGAAATGTGGGAAATCTTGTCGGCCACTCCCGCGGCCTTGACCGCTGCCACGCTGTCGCCTCCGCCCACAATCGAGATGGCGGCGCCGTTGTCGGCGACCGCATCGGCGATCTTCTTGGTCCCTTTGGCGAAGGCTTCGATCTCGAAGACGCCCATCGGACCGTTCCATACGACGGTGCGGGCGTTGCCGATTTCGGTGCTGAACAACTCGATCGACTTGGGGCCGATGTCGAGCGCCATCATATCGGCGGGAATCGCCTGCCCCTCGCCGATGTGCTGAATGCGGGCGTCCGCCGCAACCTTGTCGGCCACGACATGGTCGACAGGCAGCAGGAACTTCACATGCTTGGCCTTGGCCTCGGCGAGTGTCTGCTTGGCGAGGTCGAGCTTGTCGGCCTCGAGAAGCGACTTGCCGATCTCGTGTCCCTGCGCCTTGAGGAAGGTGTAGGCCATTCCGCCGCCGACGATCAAAGTATCCACCTTGGTCATAAGGTTGTGGATCACGCCTATCTTGTCGCTGACCTTGGCTCCGCCCAGGATGGCCACAAACGGCTTCTGGGGATGGCTGAGCGCCTTGCCGAGGTACTCCAGTTCCTTTTCCATGAGGAGACCGGCTGCGCTCTTCTCGACGAAGTGGGTAATGCCTTCGGTTGAGGCGTGCGCGCGGTGCGCCGATCCGAAAGCGTCATTCACGTAGTAGTCGCAAAGTTTGGCAAGATGACGGGCGAACTCGGGATCGTTGGCTTCTTCTTCGGGGTGGAAGCGCAGGTTCTCGAGCAGCAGGGTCTGTCCCTGCTCCAACTTGGTGGACATCTCCTCGGCCTGCGGGCCGATGCAGTCGGGAGAGAATCCCACGTTTTCGCCGCGGCGCAGAACCTCGTCCAGCAGGATGCGCAAGCGCTCAGCGACGGGTTTGAGGCTCATCTTTGGATTCGGCTTGCCCTTCGGGCGTCCCAGGTGCGAGGCCAGAATCAGGCGCGCGCCGTGGCGCAGCGCGTACTCGATGGTGGGCAAGGTTTCGCGAATGCGGGTATCGTCCATCACCCGTCCGTCGTCGAGTGGAACATTGAAGTCCACCCTCATGAAAACTCGTTTACCGTTCAGAGGAAGATCACGAATAGATAACTTCGACATAAAACCAGCCCCCGCACGCAATGGCGTGCAACATTGAACCGCTCAGCCGAAAGCTCAACCTCGGGCGGGCAATGTTAAAAATTGAGAACAAGCCGCCGAGGCGTTGAATGAGGAACGAATTGGGCTTCCGGCAGGCCTGGTGACCTGCCGGGAGAATACTGTCTTAGCACACTGCGCAGCCCACCGCAGCTTGCCCAGTCCTACATCGTGGGACTACAGGCCCTTGCCGGCGATGTAGTGGATCAGGTCCTTCACACGGCAGGAGTATCCCCACTCGTTGTCGTACCACGCGATGACCTTCACGCAATTGCCCGCCACAACGCGGGTCATGGGCGCGTCCACGATCGACGAACGCGAGTCGCCTTTGTAGTCGGACGACACCAGTTCAGCGGTTTCGTATCCCAGGTAGCCTTTCAGCGGGCCGGCATCGGCAGCCGCCTTGAGGGCCGCGTTCACTTCCTCAACCGTGGTCGCCTTCTCGACGAACACCACCAGGTCAACCACCGAAACGTTGGGCGTGGGCACGCGCATCGAGAACCCGTCCAGCTTGCCTTTCAGGCTGGGGATCACGAGCGAGAGCGCCTTGGCCGCACCGGTCGAGGTCGGAATCATGGACAGAGCAGCCGCGCGGGCGCGACGCAGGTCCTTGTGCGGGAAGTCCAGGATCACCTGGTCGTTGGTGTAGGAGTGAATGGTGGTCATGGTGCCGCTGACAATCTTGAACTTGTCATGGATGACCAGCGCCACGGGCGCCAGGCAGTTGGTGGTGCACGATGCGTTGGAGATGATGTTGTCCTTCGCCGCAACGTACTTGTCCTCATTCACGCCCATCACGATGGTGATGTCTTCGCCGGTTGCCGGTGCGGAAATGATGACCTTCTTGACCGTGCCCTTCAAGTGCTCCTTGGCCGCCTCGGCCTTGGTGAACTTGCCGGTGGACTCGATCACGACCTGCACGCCGAGCGAGCTCCAGTCGAGCTTCGCGGGTTCACGCTCAGAGAACACGCGGATTTTCTTGCCATCGACGCTGATGGAGTCGTCGCCCGCGGTGATGTTGTTGGACAGATTGCCCAGGACGGAGTCGTACTTCAACAGATGCGCCAGCGTCTTGGGGCTGGTTAAATCGTTGACCGCTACGATGTCAATTTCCTTGTCATTGAGTGCGGTACGAAGAACGTTGCGGCCGATGCGGCCAAAACCGTTGATGCCTACCTTAATCGCCATAACACCTCTCAAGAAATGTGGTTCTGGTTGGAGCCTATAAATCCGGAACTACCGGAGTATGAGTGCAAAACCGTTTCAGTTGCCCTAAGTAAAAGGTTAGCATCCAGCGCAGGGTGCGGCAAATGCCTGACATCACAAGGTGGGTGGGGCGAAGGTCACATAGGTGTGGTCAGGCGAACAGGCGGGTGCCGGGTGAAGCAATTGCCGCCATCCGCCCAAGCGTGTTACAAGTGCAATATGCGCAGATGGATGCGCGACCGTTCGAAGCGGCGCAAACAGCAACCCGATAAGCAGGGGCCGGAACAACCGGCGCCTCTCCAGCCCAAGTTTCCCGACCCTATTCCCGACGATATTGGCAACCGCATCGAGCAGCCGGAATACGACGCGCCCGCAGCGGCACATGCCGAGCCGGATTCTCATGAGAGCCAGCCTGCTGCCCAGACTGGCGGTGGAGAAGAGCCTCCCCAGGGCCCGCGCCGCGATCGTAACCGCCGCCGGGGACGCCGCGGCCGTGGTGGCCGCCCCCAGACACCAGCGCAGGTACCGGCAATGCCCACTCCTGGTGGCCCCACGGGCGAAGCCTCGGAAGCCGATACGGCTCCCGAATTGACGGAAGCGGCGGCGGCTAACGCTGCGCGACCGCCGGCTCCGCACGATGCCAAGAAAACCAAGGGCGCAGTGGTCCTGGCAATCGGGCTTCCCGGCTCGGGCAAGAGCACGTGGTTCAAGCGCCACAATATTCTGCCGCTGTCGAGCGACATGGTGCGCATCCTGCTGTTTGACGATGTCACCGAGCAGCGCTATCAGGACCTGGTGTTTTCCACGTTGCGTTCGATGCTTCGCGCGCGGCTGCTGGCCAAGCGTCCGTGGAATTATGTGGACGCCACCAACCTGTCACCGCACGAGCGCCGCAGTTGGGTGAAGCTGGCGCAGGATTTTGGATACGAGGCGCAAGCCGTATTCTTCGACGTGCCGCCCGAGGTTTGCATCGAGCGCAACCGCCGTCGTGAGCGCAATGTCCCCGAAGACGTGATGCTACGCATGGCCAGCAAACTACGTCCGCCAAAGTTCGAAGAGGGTTTCGCTAAGATCACTGTGGTGCGTCTGAAGCGCAAAGAGGGCGAACCCGCTGCTGTGGGTGCCGTCGAAGAGCCTCGCGAGGATTTGGCGATTGAGACCGACGAAAGTGAAGGTCCGGAACCAATCGACACAGATTATTAAAAGCTAAAGAAATTTGAACCGGCACCGGTTGAGCAGGTCTCCACGGTGCCCGTTTTGCATCAGGGCACGGCTTCAGCCATGCCGCAGAAGTCCATTATTTTGTCGTACCTCGCGGACTTTAGTCCGCGAGGGATCTGCTTTCCGGCGCTTTCTGCAAACCCCTAACGCTCTAGTAACATTTCCAAGTCCTTGAAAAACCCCGGATAGGAAATCGCCACGCACTCGGAGTTGTGGATGAGCGTGTCGCCCTCCGCCCGCAACGCCGCAATCGCAAAAGCCATGGCGATGCGGTGATCGCCGAAGCTTTCGATCTCGGCGCCCTGCAGTTTCTGGCCGCCGGGAATGCGCCAGCCATCGGCAGTCTGTTCGACCTGCGCTCCCATCGTCTCAAGGTTGCGCGTTACTGCCGTGAGCCGGTCTGATTCTTTCACCCGCAGTTCGCCCGCGTCGCGGACCACCAGTCCAGCGCCGAAGGGAGCACTCGCCGCCAGTACCGGCAACTCGTCGATCAGCAGGGCAGTCTGCGCTCCCGAGATTTCCAGCGGCTTGCCACTGCCCGGCACCAGCGAAATGGTGCCCACCAACTCGCCATGCTGCTCTTCGATGTTCAGCACGGAGACGCGCGTTCCCATCGCGGTCAGCACGTCGAGCAGCGCCGAGCGTGTGGGATTCAGCAATACGCCATCGATCACAAGGTTGGATTCGGGGAAGATCGCCGCCGCGCAGAGGAAGAACGCCGCCGAAGAACTGTCACCGGGGATGAAGCCGTCGAGCGGATGCAGCACCTGCCCGCCCACAATGGTTACTGAGTTGCGCGAGCGAATAACTTCAGCGCCGAAGGCGCGAAGAGCCAGTTCGCCATGATCGCGCGTGGGGGTCGGCTCGTCGACAGTGGTCTGTCCGTGGGCGAGCAGACCCGCGAACAGCAGGCAGGTCTTGACCTGCGCGCTGGCCACCGGCACTCGATAGGGAATGCCCTGCAGCCTGGTTCCGGTAATGTGCAGGGGCGCGCAATCGCCATAGGCAACGATCTCTGCGCCCATCTGGCGCAGCGGCTCCATCACGCGCCTCATAGGACGCCGCGAGAGCGACTGATCGCCGATCAGCTCGCTGGTGAAGGGTTGCGCCGCCACGATGCCCGACAACATTCGCATGGTCGAGCCTGAATTGCCGCAATCCAGCGCCGCGCTGGGAGCGCGCAATTGCGGGCCGATGCCGTCAATGACGACCGCTCCCATTTCGTCGCGCTCGACATTGCAGCCCAGGCCGCGCACGCAGCCCAGCGTGCTATTGCAATCCGCGCCGGGGGAGTAGTTCTCGAAGCGCGAGCGTCCCGAGGCCAGTGCCGCCAGCATGGCATAGCGGTGCGAAATCGACTTGTCGCCAGGAACACGAATGCTTCCCAGAACGTTCCGCGCCGGACGAATGACCACCGACTCATTTTCGTGCATCAAGGATCTGTCCTGAATCTACATTACCGGAAGGCGCGCGATGAGCAAACGGGCCGAAACGCTAGCTTCGGGTAGCGGCTTCGGCGCGCGCTTCCTGCAGGAGTTCCGCGGGAATTTCGCGCACGCGCAGCGCGACCTCGAAATTCGGCGTGACCGGGCCGCGTCCCCAGCGGCTGACCTCCCAGTGGGCGCGCAGAAATTTGGCGCCACTGGCCTGCGACAGGTCCACCAGCAGCGGATACTCGCCGATGTAAAACTTCTGCGGCAATGCGGCAACCGGCTTGGTTTCCCAAGTTGCGCCGTCGGCTGAGGTGAAGAACGAGAGCTCGAACGACTGCTGCTCGACGATCTTTGTGATCGTCAGTGTGGCCAGAAATGCCGAATTCGCAGCGGCGCTTACGTCCAGCGGTTCGCTGTCGCCCTTGGCGGTTAGGACGGTGTTGTCGGGAACGAGAAAGGCGTCGATCATGACGTCCTCATTGTACTCAAGCCAGAAGTCGAGCGGGCGTGATGGCGGTCACATCAGACCGCATCGAATTCGCAAATGTGCGTCGTCGCGTTGACATGCGTCGTCGCGGTGTTCGTCGCGGTGTTTGACAAAGCCGGCACGGCGACATACTATCTCCGGCACTCAGCGTCCAGCCGCTGTATTTGAATTCAACATGCCCAGGAGCG
>Ga0208478_1000063_pt1 | contig 40490 bp, 36 predicted proteins | sample NGESurdeep072012_5_FD_184462 | JGI IMG/M metagenome (GOLD analysis project Ga0208478, IMG submission 184462) | Arctic peat soil microbial communities from Barrow, Alaska - NGEE Surface sample 415-2 deep-072012 (SPAdes) | ecosystem: Environmental > Terrestrial > Soil > Wetlands > Peat ...
TGTGAGAATCAGTATGAATCTCTGATAGATGCAGTTTATAAAAGGAGAGGATGGAATAAAAATGGTGTTCCGACAATCGATTTCCTGAGAAGGATAGGTATGGACTTTCCTGAAGTAATTGAAGTAGTGAAGAATTTCCAGTGACAAAAGTAGAGACGCCCAAATTGGGCGTCTCTACTAAGGTCCAACAGATAAACCGGAATAATTTAACATGCAAACTTATTTCTCTTTCCTTCGTGGTGTCAATATGACAGGTCATAACTCAATTAAGATGACCGAGCTAGCCTCTTTATATATTGACCTGGGGTTAAAGGATGCCGAGACCTATATTCAGAGTGGAAATGTTATTTTCAGTGATCCAGGCGATAGGGCTGTGTCTGGTCTTTCGGAAGAGATAGAAAAAGCAATACAGGATAGGTTTAATTATATCGTTCATGTAATGATCAGAACAAATCAGGAATTAAGTGATTTATTTTCTTCTAATCCTTATCTCGGAGGAACAAATTTTGACCCTGCAAAAATGGCAGTTCTCTTTCTTCATGAAAAACCATCTGATTCTCAGGTTCAAAAAGTTGCAGATGTCGACTACCCTCCTGATAAATTTAAGATCATTGGCAGGGACATTTTCATTTATTGCCCAAACGGTTTTGGAAGGACCAAACTCTATACAAACTTTTTCGAAAGGAAAATGGGTGTCATCGGAACCGCAAGAAACTGGAAGACGATAACCACGATATTGAATATAGCTGGAAAAAAGATTTAAATTTGCTTAATATATTTGGCCGGAAACCGCACGCAGCAAACCGCAAACCGAATTCTATGGCTGATCTAAAAAATAATAAATACTTACAAATTATGAGAGTCTCAATTATTATGTTATTAGCAGTTTTATTACATCCGTTCAACTCTGAAGGTCAATCTCCGGCTCATCAAAAAGAGTTAATAATTTTTCATGCCGGATCGCTTTCAGTACCTATAAAGCAGATAGCTCAGGAGTACGAGAAAAGAAATCCCGGAACTAAAATATATCTTGAATCAGCGGGAAGCCTTGTTTGTGCGAGAAAAGTTACGGAGCTTAAAAAACCATGTGATATAATAGCATCCTCAGATTATTTTGTTATCAATGAACTTCTTATTCCGGATTATGCAAGCTGGAGTATAAGGTTTGCCACCAACGAAATAGTTATTGCGTACCAGGAAAAATCCAAATATTCAAAAGAAATTAATTCCGGTAACTGGATGGATATCCTTCAGAGGAAGGATGTAATATATTCCCGATCAGATCCGGATTCTGATCCCTGTGGTTACAGGACGGTCTTTACATTAATGCTGGCAGAAAAGTTTTACGGTAAACCGGGATTGACAGAAAAGATATCAGCCAAAGATAAAGAATATATACGGCCGAAAGAGGTAGATCTTGTAGCCCTGCTTGAATCAAATGTTATTGATTATATGTTTCAGTACAAGTCAGTTGCAATACAACATGGATTTAAATATATTGAACTGGCCAAAGAAATTAACCTTTCAGATCCTTCAAAAAACGATATCTATTCTTCTGTAAGTACGGATGTCGCCGGATGTAAGCCGGGAATAAAAATGAAAGTCACAGGAGATTTTATTAATTATAGTATAACTATTCTTGATAAAGCTCCTCAAAAAGAAGAAGCGATTAATTTCATGGAGTTCCTGTTAAGTTCTGAAGGAATGAATATCTTCAAAAAAAATGGTCAGGAACCATTAGTGCCGTTAATTGCGGAACCATATATAAAGTTGCCGGACAGGTTATCGAAATATTTCAATCAGACCAAATAGAATTGAATTATTGATGAGCAGGAATAGTATATTTACCTGGATTGTGATGATTTTGTCGTCGTTGGTACTGCTGTTTATTCTTGCACCGCTTGCAGGAATGTTTATTCATACCGGAGGTGCTCAGTTTCTTGAAACCATCAAGGATAAGGAGGTTCACCAGAGTGTCTGGCTAACCCTTTGGGTCTCCTTCACAGCAACCTTAATATTCTCAATAGGAGCTATCCCATTTGCCTGGCTGCTTGCACGTAAAAAATTCCCGTTTAAAAATATTGTTCAGGGAATAGTTGATCTTCCGATTGTACTTCCTCATACCGCGGCGGGTATAGCTTTGCTCGGATTTATCGCCCGCGATGGTTTCCTGGGAAAAACGGCTTCCTTATTTGGTCTTAACCTGGTAAATCATCCTTCAGGAATAGCTCTCGCAATGGCTTTTGTCAGTTTGCCATTTCTGATTAATGCTGCCCGCGACGGTTTTGCTGCTGTCCCTGAAAGGCTTGAAAAGGCCGCACTTAATCTTGGAGCCAGCCATACCAAAGTCTTTTTTACAATTTCACTGCCTCTGGCATGGCGAAGTATTACTACAGGATTTGTAATGATGTTCGCGAGGGGAATGAGTGAATTCGGCGCAGTTGTTATTATTGCTTACCATCCTATGATTGCTCCTGTTCTTATCTATGAGAGGTTTAGTTCATACGGACTTAATTATGCCCGGCCTGCATCAGTCTTTTTTATCCTGGTAGCTCTGCTGTTTCTGATTGCACTTAGACTTCTTTCATTAAAAAGAAAGGAGAAATTTATTAACACTGATGCTCAGACTGATTAATATAACCCGACGGCTTGGCGATTTCGCCCTGACTGATATAAACCTGGAAGTATCAGACGGACAGTACTATGTCCTGCTAGGTAGATCAGGATCAGGAAAAACGCAGCTTCTGGAGCTGATTGCGGGATTGGAACATCCCGATACTGGTATCATATACCTTGATAATGTTGATATTACCAGGCAACGAATTCAGGACAGGAAGGTTGGGATTGTCTTTCAGGATTATGCTGTTTTCCCACATATGACAGTCTTTGGAAATATTGCCTACCCGCTCAGGGCAAGGAAAGAAGGTAAGAAAAGTATTAAGGAAAAGGTGGAAAAAGCTGCTACAGCAATGAATATAAAACATATTCTTGAGCGAAGCACCGAAAAGCTTTCAGGTGGTGAACTGCAAAGAGTGGCCCTCGCAAGAACACTTATTACTTCACCCAGGCTTCTGCTTCTTGACGAACCTCTTTCTTCACTCGATACATCACTGAAAGATGATCTTAAGTGTTTATTAAGAAACCTGAATAAAGCCGGTCAGACAATAATTCATGTAACCCATGATTATGGAGATGCAATAAGCCTTTCAAAAAGAGTAGGAGTTATTCATAACGGAAAGATCATACAGGAGGGTTCCGTGGATGAGGTATTTAAAAACCCGTCTAACCGTTTTGTTGCACGTTATGCAGGTATCAGGAATTTTTTCAGGGTTGATATATCCGGTGAAAAAGGTTTATTAACAGGTGTAACAAAGCATAATGTAAGGTTCAAACTTAATGGCGTATCACCGGGCAATGATAGCCTGCTGCTTATTAAGAGTGACTCAATTGTTCTCACAAACGAAATCCCGGCGGATAAAGAACTCAATGCAATTAAAGGGAAAGTAACTGAAATCATATCTTCAGAATTTGGAATGGAGGTAACAATAGATGCCGGTGATTTGTTCTATGTAAACATACTTACTTCAGATATGGAAAAACTCGGGCTTATTGAGGGAAAAGAAGTATGGATGAGTTTCTCTCGTGAAGCAGTTGTTGTTTTAAACGGAACCTTTTAAAGACAAAAGGTAAAAGTGAAAACAAGAAATTGGAGAAGAGATGGTTTCAATTCAGGAAAAAAACCCAGAGGGGCGGAATATTTATAGAAAGAAGGTACCCCTCTCGATTTTAAGCGCCGGAGCTGGATTCCATTTTCTAATGTCTGTTTATCCCGGCGCAAGTTTTTATTTTGATTAATAGGCAAAACAAAGAATTAAAATTGATATGATATCTTTTGAAGAAGCATTTAAAATTGTCATGAAATCAGTCTTTGAGACTGAATTAGAGACAATTCCATTCCATCATTCCTGCGAACGGATTCTTTATGAAGATATCGTGAGTGATATTGATATGCCACCATTTAACCGTTCAGCTGTGGATGGTTATGCATGTCACAGGAATGACCTGAATATTGAATTAGAGGTTGTGGAGGTGATTGCTGCCGGGAAGGAACCTGTCAAGAATGTCGGGAAAAATCAATGTTCAAAAATAATGACGGGAGCAATTGTCCCGGAGGGTTGTGATGTTGTTTTTATGGTCGAGGAATCAGAAATTCTTCAGGACAATAAAATCCGATTTACCGGAATAGACCCAAAGTTAAATATATCCTTTAGAGGTGAAGATGTCAGGGCAGGAGATGTTGTACTTAGAAAAGCCAGGTTCATTCAACCTCAGGATATTGCAATTATGGCATCTGTCGGGCATACGGAAGTAATTGTGAAAAAAAAACCGGTTGTCGGTATTATAAGTACAGGCGATGAGCTTATTGATCCTTCCGGTACTCCTGCTATGTCAAAGATACGAAATAGTAATTCCTATCAGTTAGTTGCCCAGGTTACCAGGGCTGGGGGGGAAGGAGTTGATTATGGGATTGCACCTGACAATGAAGATATCACTTATGAAATGATAAAAAAGGCTATTCATGAGAGTGATATTATCATTATTACCGGTGGTATTTCGATGGGTGATTTTGATTTTGTACCATCGGTTCTGGAACGTGCCGGTGTAAAAATTTTATTCGATCGGGTGAATGTCCAGCCGGGAAAACCAACAACATTCGGAGTACATTCAAAAGCCATTGTATTTGGACTTCCTGGGAATCCTGTCTCTTCATTTATTCAATTCGAATTACTTGTAAGGCCACTGATAAACAGGATGATGGGCTATAAATGGATACCTTGTGAACATAAGTTGCTTATGGCCGTAAACTACGAAAGAAAATCATCGCAAAGACTTGGATTCATCCCTGTTATTATCAATGAAAATATGGAGGTGATACCGGTCGATTTTCACGGATCGGCTCATATAACTGCACTTTCTTATTCTGATGGGGTAATTGCATTGAAACCAGGAATAAAATCTTTGATAAAAGGAGAAATTGTAAATGTTCGACAGATTTAACCGGAAGCTGAATTATCTTCGTATATCTGTCACCGACAGATGCAATTTACGATGCACATACTGTATGCCGGAAGAAGGTATTAAACTCTTTCGACATGCGGAGATCCTGTCATTCGACGAGATTGTCAGATTTACTGAGGTGGCAGTTTCAAAAGGAATAACAAAAGTAAGGATAACAGGAGGAGAGCCGCTTGTCAGAAAGGGAGTTACAACACTCATCAGTATGATTTCAGAAATTAAAGGTATCGAAGATCTCGCAATGACAACAAATGGTACATTACTGAAACGGTATTCACAGGAATTAAGAGCTGCCGGCCTGAAGAGGGTAAACATAAGCCTAGATACAATAGATCCTGAAAAATTCAAAACCGTTACGCGTACCGGAGATATCAGCAATGTGTTTGAAGGTATCAGCGCTGCAAAAAGTGCAGGACTTATTCCCGTTAAAATAAATTGTGTTATAAAAGACTCAAAAGAAGAGAATGATGTCATGGAAGTTACCAGCTATTGCAAAGATAATGATTTGGAGATAAGATATATACGTCAAATGGACCTGGTCAGGGGCCATTTTTCAGTAGTTGATGGCGGTACCGGTGGCGATTGTTCATTGTGCAACAGGTTAAGGCTTACTTCAAACGGAAAGCTCAAACCATGTCTTTTCAGTAATATTGAATTTGACATAAGAGAACTTGGATTTGAAAAAGCAATTGAACTGGCAGCAGAATTAAAACCCGAGTGCGGATCAAAGAACGAAACTGATACATTTTATAATATTGGAGGTTAACATATTATGAAGAAGCTTACACATACTGATAATCAGGGAAAAGCAGTTATGGTCGATGTCGGAGATAAAGAGAATCAACTCAGAATCGCAAAAGCAAGCGGGCATATCTCTCTTGCACCAGGAACTATCAGGCTTATTGAAGAGAATCTGCTTAAAAAAGGGGATGTGCTTACGGTGTCTCAGCTCGCTGGTATCTCTGCCGCAAAAAAAACATCTGAACTTATCCCTTTATGCCATAATATTGTTCTTGATAATGTTAAAGTAGATGCTGTGGTTGACAAAACAGGTGTTAACATTGTGAGCGAAGTGCGATGCTATGGGAAAACAGGTGTGGAAATGGAAGCATTAACGGCAGTAAGTGTTGCTCTTCTTACAGTTTATGATATGTGTAAGGCGGTTGATAAGGATATGATTGTTGATGAAATTAGTCTCACAGAAAAAACTAAAAAATGAACCTTCCTGAAATATTTGAAATACTTATAATTACACTCAGCGACAGGGCTCATAGAGGAGAATATGAAGATCTCAGCGGACCAAAGATAAGAGAAAAGTTATCTGATTTTTTTTCTTCTGCCGGCTGGCCATATAATATTAACTTAACTCTCATTCCCGATGATGCCGCAATTTTGAGGGATCTGTTAATTAATGCTGGGAATAATTTCCATATTGTCATAACAACCGGGGGAACCGGTATTGGTCCAAGGGATATTACTGTAGAAACCGTTATCCCTCTTCTTTCCAAGGAGATTCCGGGGATAATGGAATTCATACGTATGAAATATGGAACTGAAAAACCTAATGCGTTATTAAGCAGGAGTGTTGCAGGCATCACCGGTAAATCATTGATTTATACACTGCCCGGTTCTGTGAGAGCTGTCGAAGAGTATATGACCGAGATAGTGAAAACGCTTAAGCATACTATTTATATGCAATACGGAGTGGACAAACATGTATAACAGCTTAACGGTGCAATGGCTCAATGGCTCACGTATTCGGCTTAAGGGATGTGAATTGGCTCCACTAAACGCGAAACGCAAAAAAATCTAACTAATTGGTGAGCTTGTTCAAAGTATTTGCTATAGCTGTTCCTATTACCCTGTCGTAACGATCGCGAGGATTCCTGTAATATATCAAAACAACATAATCGTTCTCGGTTTCATAGTGACTTCCTTCAAATAATGTTGCAGTTCCGTTGGTTTCTCCGTCTTTACGAAAAACATATTCATAATTATACCACCCTTGTTTCAGAAGCATCGTACATTCATATTCCTTTCTTTCGGAGTAGTATGTCATCAGATTATTTTTATCAAAATACCAGTTATTCAGACCTCCGGATATATACATTTTCCCTCCTGAAATCAATTTATCTGAAGGAAGCGTAAAATAAACATAAACATAGTCTGATTCGATCTCGGGTTTCTTACCCTCCTGAAAAGCAATATAATACTTCCCGTTGAAATCCTGCCAGTAGAAGTATGGTTTAAATTCCCTGTTATCTGACGGGTAGAGATACACGTTATAGTTCGGAATTGAATAATCTATTCTTTTGACATATTCAGACTTATAGCGTATGCTTTTAATATCAAAATAGCGGTACTCATTTCCGCCCTGGAAAATATTTTTGTCAGATAATGAATTGTATTTTAGCTCATTATTGCCGTAAAAATCGGGCTTAAGGTTCATTTTGGCATTATCCCATCTGCCATTCTGAAGAATAAATGCAAACACATTCCTGTAGGGGTCATTGATTGGCAGACCGGTGTAATTAACAATGAAATCAACCTGCTGATGAGTATTGTTTTCTTTTGTCATCTGAGGCCTGTGAGCTGTTATATCAATTTTTGCGGCATCTTCGGTAACAATAAACCTTTGTGTTATTGCAGGTTCTTCCCGTTTGTCAGCAGGATAAACAAGAAGAACATAATTGCCCGAAAGTTTCAAGCTTACTCTGTCGTTGGGGAAACTGAGTTTATAATGAATATAGCTTACTGTAGTATTAAATGAATTTTCATAATCTTCAACTGGGTTTTCGTCATATCCAGCCATATAATCATTCGGGGAAATATCAGATTTTTTCCAGTCTTTGTCGCAATGGATAAAAGTATAGTAGTATGCTTCAGGTTGATCGCCAAGTAAATCGAAATTAAGGACTAACTTTTCATTACTGTTCAATTTCATAATAGGGTATGAAAGATTCCATCCATCCTTGTATATTTGTACGGTCCTGATCTTTTCATTAAAGATGTGGTTTGAATAAAGAAATGAATCAGGATCAGTTTGTTGTCCCTGTACTGAAAAGATTTTGAATATAAAAACAAAAAGAAATATATATCTCATCTCAATATTGATATAATAATTTAAAACTTTAAAAATAAGGAATTGTTGTATCAATGTCTGAAGAGAAATTATTATATTTTGAAGGGGAATATATTTTGTGTAAGATTATACATGTATTCTGATAGTCAAAATATTAGTATAAGATCATGATTAATAAATTATTAGAAGGTCTTTTGTTCCTTGCCTTTTTTGCCTCCGGGTGTAAAGATACTGAACCTGTTTTTGCAAATTTCACTGGTTTTGCCCAGGGATCAACCTATAGCATTGTATATGATAATAGAAAGAACCTGGATCCCGGAGAACTCAGGCAAAAAGTTGAAAAGATCCTGAATGATTTTGATAAGTCGTTATCTCTATATAATGATTCATCTATTCTTTCGAAGATAAACCGCAACGAAGATGCTGTTCCTGATTCATTTTTTACAGAAGTATTCAGGAAGTCTGCCATAGTATCTGAAATGACGGAAGGAGCTTTTGATATAACAGTGGGTCCTCTTGTAAAAGCCTGGGGATTTGGTCCCGATGCGCATAAGAGTTTTACTGAAGAGAAACGCGATAGCCTCATGAAACTTGTCGGGATGAGCAAAGTTTCGCTTATTAACGGAAGGCTTATAAAATCCGATCCTCATATAAGCCTTGATTTTAATGCAATAGCCCAGGGTTATTCTGTAGATGTCATCTGCCGTTTTTTCGATAGTCTCGGAATTAAAAATTATCTGGTTGAGATAGGAGGAGAAGTGAGGGCAAAAGGGAGAAAGGCAGGCAATCTCTGGAGAATCGGAATCGATAAACCGGTGGATAATAATATTACTCCCGGTCAAACACTACAGGCTATTATTAAGATAAGTGATAAAGCGCTTGCTACTTCAGGTAACTACAGAAAATTTTATATTGAGGATGGTGTGAAATATTCCCATGAAATAGATCCAAAGACGGGGTACCCTGTAAAAAACACTCTTCTCAGTGCCTCGATTATTGCTGACGATTGTACTACAGCTGATGGATTAGCAACAGCATGCATGGTATTTGGGACAGAAAAAACAATTGAATTTCTTGGAACTCATCCCGAGCTTGAGGCCTATCTTGTCTATTCGGACAATAGCGGGAATTTTAAAACCTGGACTTCTGCGAAGTTGAAGAGTTATCTTACAGAAACTGAAAATAATCAGTGATCGTTTATTCCGGTAAATTTAAACAACATCGGTATTAAATTGTTTCTAGCTTGAGAACAACCATTAAACTCTTTATCAGGGATGAAACAAAGCAAAAATCAATCAGAACAATATTTTAACAAAGAGAGCATTCTTGCCGACTTCCGGATGGCCAATCTTAGCCGAAACCTTAGTATTATTGGACGTCGTGAAGTTCTAACCGGAAAAGCAAAGTTTGGGATCTTCGGAGACGGAAAGGAGATAATCCAGTTGGCCCTGGCAAAACAGTTTAAAAATGGAGATTGGAGATCGGGATACTACCGCGACCAGACATGGATGATGGCAATGGGAGTTTATGACTCGCTTGAGTTTTTTCACCAGTTATATGGGAACACTGACAATCAATTTAATACCGGAAGCGGAGGAAGAGTATTCAATAATCACTTTTCTATACCGAATATTAATCCGGACGGTTCGTGGCGCGATCTGACAAAGCAAAAGAACTCATCAGCCGATATTTCTCCTACTGCCGGCCAGATGCCACGTTTACTCGGCCTGGCATATGCATCAAAATTATTCAGGCAAAATAAAGAACTGCAACAGTTCACATCTCTTTCTGTAAAAGGGAATGAGGTAGCTTTCGGATCGATAGGCGATGCCAGTACTTCAGAAGGTTATTTCTGGGAGACGATTAATGCCGCCGGAGTTTTGCAGGTACCAATGGCAGTTTCTGTTTACGACGACGGTTATGGCATATCAGTACCCAAGAAATACCAGACTACAAAAGGGAGTATATCGGAAATACTTAAGGGATTTGAGACTGAAGAAGATAAACCAGGAATAAGAATTTTCAAAGGAAAAGGGTGGGATTATGCAGGGTTGATAAAACTCTATGAAGAAGGTATCACAATATGCCGTAAGCAACATACCCCTGTTGTGTTTCATATTGAGGAAGTTACACAGCCTCAGGGACATTCAACTTCAGGTTCTCACGAGAGATATAAAAGTGAGGAACGTCTGAAATGGGAAGAGGAATTTGATCCGATTAAGAAAATGAGGGAATGGATACTCAGTTCCGAAATTGCTACGTCAGAAGAGCTTGATAAACTTGCTGCAGAGGCTGAAGAGGAGGCTAAGGAATCAAGACGTAAAGGCTGGGAGTCGTTTCAGAATCCAATCAGGATTGAGAGGGATGCACTCGTTAAGATTATAAATGATCGGACATGCAGGTGTACAGAAAAGGCAAAAGAGGATTCAGTTGAGAGCTATACAGAGGATCTGAAGAAAGTTCCTGCGCCTATCAGAAAGGATAATTTTGTTACAGCCCGCAAGATTTTAAGAAACATATGCACGACTTGTATCAAATCCGATAATCTAAAGGAAGAGTTACAGGGCTGGCTCAAACGCAATTATGAAGATGCCAGAAAAAGTTATGATTCATTTCTTTATAATGAAACTACTTCATCAGTTCTTAAAGTAAAATCAGTTCCTCCGGTTTATTCAGCTGATTCACAGGAAGTTCCTGGCCGCCAGATATTGCGTGACAATTACGATAAGCTTTTTTCAAAATACCCTCTTTTAGTGACATTCGGAGAGGATACCGGGGGTATTGGAGGTGTTAACCAATCGCTTGAGGGATTACAGAAAAAATTCGGTGAACTGCGTATAACAGACACGGGTATCAGGGAAGCAACTATTCTTGGCCAGGGACTCGGGTTATCGCTGAGGGGGATGAGACCAATTGCAGAAATTCAATATCTCGACTACCTGATGTATGCTTTACAGATTTTAAGCGATGATCTGGCAACGACCTATTACAGAACTGCCGGACGAATGATAGCGCCATTGATTATTAGTACCCGTGGACACCGTCTGGAAGGAATATGGCACTCCGGATCACCTATGAGCATGCTTATCAATTCCGTACGAGGTATATATGTTTGTTCACCCAGAGATATGACAAGAGCGGCAGGTTTTTATAATACACTGCTTGAGGGTAACGATCCTGCAATAGTTATTGAACCGCTTAACGGCTACAGACTGAAAGAAAGGATGCCAGATAATATCGGTGAATTCCGCCTGCAACTGGGAATTCCTGAAATATTGAGCCATGGTACGGATCTGACTATAGTCAGCTATGGGTCCACAGTCAAAATTGCTCTTGAAGCTGTAAAACAACTGGCATTGCACGATATTTCAGTAGAATTAATTGATGTTCAGACTCTTATACCATTTGATATAAATAAAATGATACTTGAGTCCCTGAAAAAGACAAACAGGATTCTTTTTCTCGATGAAGATTTACCAGGAGGAACTACTTCTTATATGATGCAGCAAGTGCTTGAAAACCAAGGTGGCTGGCAATATCTTGACAGTCCTCCCAAAACTCTCACTGCAAAGGAGCATAGGCCTGCTTATACAACCGATGGAGACTATTTCTCCAAACCCAGCTCTGAAGATGTTTTCGATATAGTGTATGAAATGATGAGAGAGGCGGTGCCGGAGAAATTTTAATCTCTTACACCGAGCCAATATCTGTCACTCCGATTATCTTCAGCAGCTCCATTGCAGCTTCCCTTGGTCCGCTCGATTCATAACCCGGTATACCGAGTCTTGTCCTCATCTGTCCCATAAACACATTATTCTTAAAGAATGATGCGAAATACTTTGCGGCAATCTTATCATGAAGCTCTTTGTACTCGGGAGGGCCGAAAATATTTGCAAAATATGAATGCACCAATCCGCTTGATGTTGTTGTTCCTTTGCTCATAACAGCGCCTTCACTGAAAATATCCAATGCCCATTCTGCCGAAGTGAATTTCTCAATAACAGGATGTTCATTGTCAATCTCCTCATAATTATTTGCGTAGAGTATATAGTCAATTTTATGTCCCGATATAACAGTTTCAAATTTGGTTACAGGAAAAACAATACGTGCATTAACCTGACTGGGATTCATAATAATTGATCTGTCGAGATGTCCAAAAGCATATCCTGGCTGGAGATCATCAAGACGGAGGAATGCCCCGATCTCTGTTCCATATCCAATCGGGTAACCATCTGAGTCTAGTTCAATTGAACCCATGTCATCAGCTATAATCGTCAGTTCCCGGATATACTTATCTGCAAGCACCCTGAAAGCTTCAAGAGTCTCGGATTTGCCAGCACCAGTATCTCCCATCATAAGTATTGTGGCTTCTTTATTTCCCTGGAGCATTATCTTCACCATAGCGCCATGAAAAGGCATGTTCCCAGCCTTCATAACTATGGAATTATGAAGAGTAAGTATCATCTTTTTAAGATAACCGAAGTACCCGAATTCAGGACGATCAGGAATTGCACCTACGAATATCCCGTTTTCCTCGTCATCGTAAAATACTGTCGAATATGGTGCCAGTCCGTCAAGCACATTTCCAGGCACTCCATAAATAAAAAGTGCATCGGGTTTTTTCTCAAGATCTGAATCATCAGCTAACTGGAACAGGTTACACATTGAAAATCCCAGTTCAAAAAAATCAAGATGGAAATAAACCATAATCAACAACTTGCCGACTTTTGCAGGGTAACAAATCCACTCACCTGATTTTAAATCGACCAGATCAACAGGGTTCTGGCGGATCTTTTTGAAATGTCCGGTCCGCTTATTCATCGGCTGCTGGATAACAAGCGGAGGATAAATAAGCATCTGGCGGATTACAGGAACACTATTCAGTTTATTATATTTTTCTCCTTTGTAAGCAATTTCTTTTGGTAAGGAGATCACTGCCATTTCAGCGCCTGCCGGAACCTGCCTGTAAACAGCAGGATGGCTGCCTGTAATATTTTCCTGAATATGTCTGTAAACAGTCCTTATAAGATGAGTGAGTTGTTCAATTGTTTCATTAAAAGTCCGGTATGGCCTTTTATCGAGCCGATCGCCTTCAGAATCATTTATGATAAAACGATCAAAATGACGCCAGTAGTCATAAAGATATTCTACAAAACCGGCTATTTTATCAGGGTCTTTAAGAAAGATCCTGGACTTATCAAAAATATGAGGGACAACCCTGATTTCATATTTGACGAGTAATGAAAGAGTCCTGACAAGATCGTTAACACAATCTTCGTCAGCTGTGCAACTTCCGAAAAACTCAAGTAATGGTGAGTTTTTAGATCGGAGATTATTCAGACAATGATCAAGGATCAAGCGAAATTTGTCACTCGCCAGCATCTCTTCAGCTGTTTCGCACATCCTTTCACGGATATTTAAAACAACTTTATTCCCAATTATACTTAAAGTACTTCTTTGCATGACATTATTTAACAATTGGGGTAAAAATATGATAATATTTAATTGAAGATAAGTTTTTACTTAATTATTTTTGCATAATATTTATATTCTAATTGTTAATTCTAATTATGCAACCGGAACTTGATTTGTTTGCAATATTGCCGGAAGATAAAATCCCGGAGAAGGGTAAGATTCTGATTTCTGAACCTTTTCTGCCCGATACCTTTTTTAACCGGACCATAGTATATCTTACGGATCATAACCCGCAGGGATCTGTTGGATTTATTCTGAATAAAAAACTTGATTTACAGGTCAGTGCTGCTATCGAAGGATTTGAAGGCTGGGATGAAAACCTCGGCATGGGAGGTCCTGTGGCACCTGATACCCTTCATTATCTGCATAATCTTGGCGATATAATTCCCAAAAGTGTTTTGGTAGAAGGAAATATCTTCTGGGGCGGGGACATTGAGAGCATAATGGAACTGATAAAAAAAGGAAATATTAACAAGTCGCAAATCAGGTTCTTCCTTGGCTATTCTGGCTGGTCAGCCGGTCAGCTTGAACGTGAGCTTAAGGAAAACTCCTGGGTAATCGCAAAAGTCAATTCCAATATTGTTCTGAATAACAGAGGGGATGATATCTGGAAGAAAGTTTTGAGGAGCTTTAAGAACAAGTACAGAATGTGGGCCGACTTTCCCGATTCGCCTGAAATGAATTAGAGATGAAGTATTCTGAATACCAGCTCCTTCAAAAGATCTCCCGGTTCATTGCCAGGATCCCCAAAACCTTTTGATTTCATGTCGTATGTGCGTAAGAGACTAATTATCTGCACGGTCTTTGAGACATTGTATTTTGATGCTGAGTTCTCATACTCCTTAACGAAAAAAGGATTTACCTTAAGAACAGCCGCAACATTGTTTTTCGATTTATCTGTGAGGTAATGGAAGGTCAGAAGCTTGCTGAAGAATCCGAAAAGCGAAGCAATCGAAAGTGTAATGGGAATATCTTTGGGATTATCAGCGAAATAATGAACTATCATATTGGCTTTGAGGATATTCTTTTCCCCGATTGCCTTCTGTAATTCAAAATTATTATAATCCTTACTTATGCCTATATTTTTTTCAATTAATGCTGTTGTGATTGCAGGTTTGCCTGGTGGAAGAGTTATAATAAGTTTATCCAGCTCATTCACAATCTTATGCAAATCGGTTCCAAGATATTCAGTAAGCATGGCACTTGCACTCGGATCTGTTTTTATACCCTTTACCATCAGATATCTTTCAATCCATGCCGGAATCAGGTAATCACGTATTCTGGCTGATTCGAAATAGACACCATGGCTCTCAAGTGTTTTATAAAGCTTTGTTCTTTTATCAATGGTCTTATACTTATAGCTGAATACAAGTATTGTTGATAAAAGTGGCTTCTCAAGATAAACTATGAGATCATCCAGGTTTTTTAATGATTGAGCCTCTTTTATTATAAGCACCTGATGACTTGACATCATGGGAAACCTGCGGGCCGTATCGATTATTGCAGCAATATTTGTATCGTCGCCATAAAAGATAATCTGGTTAAAAGCCTTTTCATCTTCCGGTAATACCTTTTCCTGAATATACTCAGTTATTAGGTCAATATAATAAGGTTCTTCTCCGGCCAGAAAATAGACAGGCTTAAATATACGGTTTTTCAGATCTGAGATTATCTCCTCATAAGTAACAGCCATTATCAGAATTTTAGATGTTTAACAGATACGCCGTTATCTATTATTTCCCTTAATGAATCAATACCTATTCTAAGATGCATTTCAACATAGTCGTTTGTTACCTTGATGTCGCTGGCTTCAGTTTTAATTCCGGTTGAAATCATAGGCTGATCTGAGACAAGAAGTAATGCCCCGGTAGGGATCTCATTGGCAAACCCAACCGTAAAAATCGTTGCAGTCTCCATATCAATTGCCATTGCACGGGTTTTAACCAGATATTTTTTAAACCGGTCATCATATTCCCAAACCCTTCTGTTGGTTGTGTACACTGTCCCTGTCCAATATTCTCTGTTATACCTGGTTATGGTAGCAGAGATGGCACTCTGTAATTTAAATGCAGGAAGCGCAGGCACCTCGCTTGGAAGATAGTCGTTCGATGTTCCGTCACTTCTTATAGCAGCGATTGGCAGTATCAGATCACCAAGTGTGTTCTTCTTCTTTAATCCCCCGCATTTACCAAGGAAAAGAACAGCATGCGGACTCACTGCACTCAGAAGATCCATAATTGTGGCCGCATTAGGACTACCCATACCGAAATTTATTATAGTTATGCCCTCTGCGGTGGCGCTTGGCATGTTTTTATCTCTGCCTTCAACCGGTACCTTGTTCCATTTTGCAAAAAGTTCTACATAATACAGATAATTAGTCAGGAGGAAGTAGTGGCCGAAGCTATCTATCGTTTTACCCGTGTAACGCGGAAGCCAGTTATTAACAATTTCCTCTTTGGTTTTCATATATTCATTTCAGTTAAAAATTATCTCAATATATTTGTAAAAGCTATTAGGTTCTTCTCCTTAGTGTTCCTTTGTAACACAAAGGAAATCGCGAAGTAACACAAAGGAAGAATCAGAAAAATTAAACTTATTCTACCGTCAAAAGTACAAAACTAAGTTGAAACAGCTAAATCTGCCTCAATATTCCTTCAGGATAACCGGGAAAGAAGGAAACGAAATGATCCTTGATCCATTAAGGAGGAAATATGTAAAACTTACTCCGGAAGAGTGGGTCAGGCAGAATTTTATTCAATACCTTATAAATGAAGGAAAATATCCTCCCGGACTTCTTGGGATTGAGGTTATGTTCAGATACAATAAAATAAAAAGAAGAGTGGATATACTGATACATAACAGATCAGGTGAACCGGTTATGATAGTTGAATGTAAAGGACCAGATGTTAAAATTGATGACAAAGTATTTGATCAGATTGTATGTTATAACATGGGATTCAAAGTACCGTATATAGTTGTGACGAATGGAATCGACCACTTTGCCTGCAAAGTTGATCATGTTGAAAAGAGATATGAATTTTTACTTGTTATTCCTCTATACGAGGACCTCTTATTATAGTTCGACTCTCGATTTTACTCCTTCCCTCGTGGGGGAAGGCTGGAAAAGGGGTCATAATCATGCTTGAATTATGATAGCTGTTACCTGTGCAATTATCAGGAATGAAGAGAATGAAATTTTAGTTGTCCAGCGCGGAAAGGCAACCGATCATCCTTTTAAATGGGAATTTCCCGGTGGCAAGCTTGCCCATGATGAGACAGAAGAAGAGTGTATTATCCGTGAAGTGAAGGAAGAGTTGTCAATGGAGATAATAATATGTGGTAAGCTGGCAGATGTTGATCACGATTATGGCCACAAGCAGATCAGATTGATCTCTTTTATATGCGATACGCTTGATGAAATACCCTTTCTTTCTGAACATATTGCTTACAGATGGGTTGAGGAAAAAGATCTAATGACACTCGATTTTTCCGAAGCTGATGTTTATGTCGCAAAGAACTATCTGGAAAGAACAAAAAGGGGAAAATTAAATGATTTGCAATTCATCTTACAACCTGCCTATAAACTGACAGATGATGCAGAACTTCAGGCAATTGTTAACAACATGATGAGTATGAAAGAGGCTGAATGGGTGGCAACATCTGCAATAGATAATCCAGCCATCTTTTTGAAATTGTTTGAATATTCACTCTCTTCAGATAAAAAGCTTGCATTCAGGGCATCATGGACACTTACAAAAGTTTGTGACAGATTTCCGGAGATCATTTATCCATACCTGGCACAGATTGTTGAAGCTCTGAACAAGATAGATAATGAAAGTACCCTGCGATGCTTACTCAGAATAATTTCGCTGAGTGATCTTGAAAAGATCAGCAATCAACAGCAGGGTTTGCTTGCCGATTTCTGTTTCAGTGTTTTGAATTCCGGGTTTTCAGCAATTGCAGTAAAGGCTTATTCAATGGAAATATTGTACAAGCTCTCCTTGATTTATCCGGAACTGACAAATGAGCTTTCTACATCAATTTCTATTCTGATGGAAGACGGATCTGCCGGCATTACAGCACGGGGAAGAATGATACTCAGGAAACTGGCCGAAATACCTTTAAGGCCAAAATCCAGTCAGAAATAATATTAAGGAGGATTTGGCTATTTTGGTATGTTAGTGGTTAAGCTGGTACTTAGCTTTTTAAGATTCAAAGGAAAATCTGCACCGTTCTGGGACCAGGTACCTTCCATTGTCGAATCGCCGGTAATTGTTCCATTATATTCTCCATTGAGGTCCGGCGCCTGAATAACAAGTTTTTTCTTATCCAGAATGACCTGACCAACATGTAAATCCTTTGCTCCCTGGTCGGGACTGTCAAGGGTAGCAATAAGACTATCCTTCTCGATTAATTTCAGATGGAAAACTATCCTGAGATCTGTACCGTCAGCTGAGATCCTGCCGAACCATGCACCAGGCAAAATATTTTTTTTTGTTGTGCTTTGAGCAGATAATGAATTTGTTACCATTATTGCAACTAAAAGCAAAGGAAGAAGCAGAATTTTTTTCATGTTGACAAAGAGTAAAGTTAAGTAAATATAATTTATTGTAGTAAAGTTATGAAAATTAGTAAATCTTCAATTTTTTTAATCCAGTAATACAAAACTTGCCTTTCCGCTCTTCGAACATATTCAACCTTTTCTTCTCTTTGGTTTTCCGGGACAAGACCTGGCTATAGAGTTAAAAAGCAAAAACGCTGAGTTGGAACCTTTTACCATTCAGCCCTCGATACTCAGGAAACAAGCCGAAATACCTATAAGGCCAAAATCCAGTCAGAAATAACTTTCAGAGCTTCAGGTGAAAAGGTCTCTTCGATATTACTGTACTCCGATGGTAATCCTGTTTTGCAATCCTGGAACAGGTGATTTAATCCCGGTAACTTAACTGTTTTTACCGATTTATTACCTGATGATTTCAGAGCTTTTTCAATTGCAGGGAGGTTTTCATTTGCGGCTACCTGAAGATCCTTTTCACCATTAAGTGCAATTACAGGACATTTTACTTTTTTCCAGTAAGTTGCAGGATCGGTCATTATAAAATATCTGAACCATGTATATGTATTAGCGCCGAATGTCATTTTAATCTGATTAACAGCTTTTTCTGTATCTTCTTTGGAAGTTTTTTTCTTTTCCAGAATCTCTTTGTATAGAGCAAGGATTTTTATTTCTGCTTTTTTGTTATCTTTTTCTTTTCTGAGAACTGCATATAGTTTTTTATTTGTCTCTGTAGATTCTTTAATGTCATTCTCTTTCTCACCTGAAAGCCTGCCGATATCCTGTGACTGCCTTATAATTATCTGTTGTCCGGTAACACCTGGTCCCGCCAGTGATACAATAAATCCGACATCAGCGTTTGAAGAGGCCACTATTGGTGCAATTAATCCGCCCTCACTGTGCCCCATCAATCCTATTTCTTTTTGATTAATTTTTGGATTGTTCTTTAAAAAATTAAAGGCAGCCTCTGCGTCAGTTGCAAGATCTTCAGAAGTTGCTTCTGCATAGTTACCCTGTGAGCCGCCGACTCCCCGGTCATCATAACGGAGAACTGCTATGCCATTACGACTCAGATAATCCGCTATAACAAGAAATGGTTTATGACCCATAAGTTCTTCATTCCTGTTTTGAGCACCTGATCCGGTGATCATAATAACAGCCTTGAAAGGACCCGTCCCTGATGGAATTGTCAGAGTTCCCGCAAGCTTGATATTGAATTTATCGTTTGTAAAGGTTACATCTTCAGATGTGTAAGGAAAAGGAGGTTTTGGTTCCTGGGGTCTGTTGACGGTAAATGCTGTTTTAAGTTTTTTAAGATTAACCATATAATTTCCTCCGCGTTGTGTCCATGTTCCATCAATTGTCGAGTCACCGGTAATTGTCCCGCTATACTCTCCAAGAAGAGAAGGAGCTTTAATGGTCAGTTTTTTGTCGTCAAGTATGACCCGGCCCAGAGGTATGTTTTTTGCACCCTGATCGGGGCTGTCAGCAGTGGCAATAAGACTGTCCTTATCATTTAATCTAAGATTGAAAATCAACCGGAGATCAATCCCATTGGTCGAAATCTTACCAAGCCAGGATCCTGGTAAAATGTTTTTGTTAGTTGTATTTTGCGCAGATAATGAATTTGTTAACATTATCGCAACAAGAAACAAAGAAAGGGGAACAATTCTTTTCATATAAATAATATAGAGTAAGGTTGAGCAGGTCAATTTTCTAAGTAAAGGTATAAAAAATCATATACTACTTCAACTTTTTCAACTCATTCAACTTTTCAACTTTTCTTTACTACTTTTACATTTCATTTTTATTTTCAATTGATGAGAATAGTAGACACAAAAGGGCAGTTATGCCCTGCCCCATTGATTGCAGCAAAGAAGGCTCTTAAAGAAACAGCTGAAGGAGAATCTTTCATAGTACTGACTGATAATCAGATATCATTCGATAATTTAAGCCGGTTCTTTAAAGATAATAAAACAGATTTCAAAGTCAGTGAATCAGATGGTGTATGGACTCTGACGATAACCAGTACAAGCAGTGATTTTGTTCAGTCTAAACCTGAAGAATATTGCTCTGAAGAAATTTCGCATTTTCAAAAGGGGAATTTTATTGTGGTTGTTTCCTCAGATAAAATGGGAGAGGGAGATGATGAGCTTGGACATTTGTTGATGATCAATTTTATTAAGGCACTAAAAGACCTTGACAAACTTCCGACGAAGATAGTTTTTTATAATAATGGTGTTAAACTGGCTACCAAATCATCTCCGGCTATTGAACATTTAAGAGATCTTGAGAAAATGGGGGTTGAGTTAATGCTCTGCGCTACCTGCGTAAACTTCTATTGCCTTGAAACTGTGATTGGGGCGGGCATTGTAAGCAATATGTTTTCTATGGCAGAAGCAATGGCTTCGTCAGACAAAGTTATTAAACCCTGAGTATTAGAAGGATGAGCAAGAAAATTGACCTTCTTCAGATGGTTGAATATGGTGGTTGTTCGGCAAAAATATCACCGAAGCTGCTAGAGGAGATCCTTAAATATCTCCCTTTACCAAAAGATCCCAATATTTTGGTCGATATTGATACTCATGACGATGCTGGTGTTTACCGTATCAATAATGACCTGGCCCTAGTTTTGACTACTGACTTTTTTCCACCAGTCTGCAGCGACCCTTATGAATTCGGACAAATAGCCGCTGCCAATTCAATCAGCGATGTTTATGCGATGGGAGGAGATCCCGTACTTGCTCTTAACATTATGATGTTTCCAGCTGCAAAGTTACCGATGGAGGCTTATGCTGATATAATGAAGGGTGGATTTGACAAGGCAACTGAGGCAGGAGTTAGAATTATTGGTGGGCACACAATTGATGATTTCCCGCCTAAATACGGACTCGCAGTGGTCGGGTATATTCATCCGGGAAATATTATAACAAACGCAGGTGCCAGACCGGGAGATTCCCTGATGCTTACTAAGCCAATTGGTACGGGAGTAATTCTTGCGGGTCATAGATTGGGAATGGTTTCTGAAGATGACCTCACTGAAGCCAAAAGATTAATGAAGCTGCTAAATAAATCGGGAGCAGATGTGATGAAAAAGTATAATATTAAGGGAGCAACAGATATTACCGGTTTTGGTCTTGCCGGACATGCCCTTAAAATGGCCAGAGCCAGCAGAGTAACTTTAAAAATCAATATGAAGGATGTTCCTCTTATTGGCAATACCTACCAGTTGATTGCTGAAGGATGTATTCCTGGAGCCTCATTCCGTAACCTGGAATATGCTGAAAAAGATATTTATTTTGCATCAGGGCTCGACTATAATCTGAAAATGCTCGCTTTCGATGCGCAGACTTCAGGAGGTCTTTTATTTGCTTCATCACCTGATAAAGTGAGCGAGATTCTGGAGGACTTACATAAGGCAGGGTTGCAGAATTCAAAAGTGATCGGAGATGTATCAGAGTACGAAGATAAATTCATTCACCTTTTTTAATCAAAAATTATTTCGAACACTTTATATTTTTTAGCCTCGAAACACATTAGTATTTACATCCGCCCAGCCGCCAGGTAATGACCAGGCACCATCGATTTTCTCCTTGGCCATTGACTGAAGTTCCGAGGCCCATTGAAGCCATTTCTCTTTCATAAGTCTTCTTTACTTTGTTTATTCAGCAGAAATATAGTCAATTATTTTTTGAGTTCAGTTTTTATAACTCATTATCATGTAAGACGATAGAATGTTTAGTTTTTTGTAACAATTACTTAATCGCTTTGCAACAGGGTTGTAATAATGAAATATGACTTTTGTAACATGAAAAATCTTAACAAACTTAACTAAATAGAAATGAAGAAACTTTTAGCTATTGGAATTTTTACAGTGATCTCAATTTATGGGTACTCACAAAATCAGACTATCGATTCTCTGAAAGATGTAATCGAAAAACATGAAGGCAAACTAAACGCTCTCGATGAAAGAGTATTAGTTAATGAAGCCGACCTTTTAAAACTTAATAAGATTAAAGTTTCGGGTTACATTCAGGCACAATGGGAGCATTATGGTGCAGATCTTGAAAAGACAAACGGATACAACAATACATTTTATATTAGGAGAGCTAGAGTAAAGTTTACTTATGAACCTGCTGACGGTGTTAAATTTGTCTTACAGCCTGATTTTAGTACGGGTAACCTCGCTCTTAAAGATGCTTATACTGTTGTGAATTTACCAAAATTAAAAAACGTTACATTATGGGTTGGTCAGATGAACAGACCAAATTATGATGTGGAATACTCATCAAGTTCAAGGGAATTACTGGAACGTGCAAAAGTTACCACAACGATTTATCCTGGTGAAAGAGAGATTGGTGCAAAACTTGAATATACTGGAATCAAGATTCCAGTTCTACTTCAGGTTATGTTGATGAATGGCAACTTCACAGGTACCCAGGCAAAAGATGTTGATTCAAGGAAAGATGTAATGGCACGTTTTGTCTATTCTGTCAAACTTCCGGCTGCAGGTGTAGGAATCGATTTTGGCGCAAATCATTATTTTGGTAATAACCTTGCAAAAACAAACCAATATGTAAAGAATAGTGATGGAACTCTTGACAGTCTTAATAATGTATGGCGTTATCTTGACAAGCATTGGACAGGTGGTGAAATCAGAATCTATGCGGACGTTCTTGGTGGTTTGTCGATCAAAGGTGAATATGTTGCAGGTATTAATTCCCTTGCTAGCACAGTAGCATCGACAGCAACGATGGCACAGAAGAAATTAAGTCCTAATTTATATAATAATTTCGCAGGATACTACATTACCTTTGTTAAAAACATCGGAGCAAAGAATCAGGCCGTTGTAAGATATGATTATTATGATCCCAATACCAAATTAAGTGGAGATGCAGCTGGTAACGCACTTTATTATAAGACCTGGGCATTAGCATGGCAATATTATCTGAATGATAACATCAGACTAACTGCACAATACACCATGCCTAAGAATGAAACCAATGCTACAAATCCGTCAGATTATAAAGATAATTTGTTTACCATACGGGTTCAGGCAAAATTCTAACGAAATTGAAGACAAAAGACAATCCGCCTTCGCTGAAGCTTTGGTGGACAAAGAAAGTAAAAAGACAAAAGTTTGAAGTTCAATATTAATAAAAGCAATAAAATGAAAAATATCAAAATTCTTCCGATAATGCTGATCCTGGCCGTTATGGCTTCAGTAACAGCTTTTTCACAGGCAAAAATTACAGTAAAAGGTTCTGATACAATGGTTATCCTCGCTCAGAGATGGGCAGAGCTTTATATGAAAAGTAATCCTCAGACAACGGTTCAGGTAACCGGTGGCGGTTCAGGTGTTGGGATCACAGCGTTAATCAATGGAACAACAGATATCTGCGACGCAAGCCGTCCGATGAAACAGACAGAAATTGAAAAACTAAAGGCAAGATATAATACTCTGGGTGTGGAAATTCCTTGTGCTAAGGATGGAGTTACAATTTACCTGAATGAAGCAAATAAAGTTCAGGAACTTACACTCAAACAATTGAGTGATATTTATCAGGGTAATATTAAAAACTGGAAGGAAGTAGGAGGGAATGATGTTGCTATTACAGTTTACGGCCGCGAGAATAGCTCAGGAACGTATGTGTATTTCCATGACGAGGTAGTCAAAGGCGATTATGCTGCCAGCGTTCAGACCCTTCCCGGGACAGCTGCCGTTGTAAATGCCGTAAAAAAAGACATAAACGGAATTGGTTATGGTGGTGCAGCTTATGCAGTCGGTGTAAGATATGCAAAAGTTAAAAAAGATGCAAACAGCCCAGCTTATGTGCCATCTGCTGAAACCATTGCTAATAGCCAGTATCCTATTACCAGGTACTTATATATGTACTTAAGGAACAGACCAACCGGCGAAACCAAAAAATATATTGATTGGATCTTAGGCCCGGAAGGACAGAGAGTCGTTACAGAAATAGGGTATTTCCCGGTAAAATAGTCATTTTAGAAAAGTGTTAGTTTTAGTTAAATTGTCGTACTTGTCAGAATAAACACTGACAAGTTTGGCATTTTATAAGGCGAAAGTCAAAAGGCAAAAGGGAATAATGGAATAATGGAGGAATGGAAGAAGTGAAGACAGGAAATATAACGAGTTTTAGTGTCGTGTAACACCGTGGTAATCAGCGAATACCATGGTTTAAAAACATTATGATATGGTAACTTTTGACAAAAAAAAGTTTCGCTTTTCGGATTGGTTTGCAGAAAAAGTAATTAAGGCAGTAGCCTTTCTGTCGATAGCTGTGGTTATTCTGATCTTTATCTTCGTTTTTCGTGAAGCATTTCCAATTTTTAAAATGGATAATAAGACAGTTGCCTCAACCGAAACTCTGGTACAGGAAAGTTATGGCGGGGCAGGTACAGAGAATACAACGGTTAGAGCAGCTGACAATCAGGTTGACAATTCCAATAAGAAACAGACAAACAGTGAGAAACCATCCTCCTCACTTCTTTCGAAAACATGGATGCCAGTATCCGATAATCCTCGTTATGGGTTGTGGCCGTTATTTCTTGGAACCCTTAAAGTGACTCTTATTGCATTGCTATTTGCAGCGCCAATTTCCATTCTGGCGGCAATTTATACTTCAATGTTCGCGAAGCCCAGAATAAGGGAAATAATTAAGCCGGTAATTGAACTGCTTGCCGGGTTTCCCTCTGTTGTTATCGGCTTTTTTGCTCTCATGGTAATGGCTACAGTTTTGCAGAATATTTTCGGATATGCAAGCAGGTTAAATGCTTTCGTAGGAGGAATCGCGATGGGCCTTGCAGCAATTCCTATTATATATACTCTTACCGAGGATGCATTAACTGCTATACCAAAGACTTTTATAGAAGCCAGTCTGGGTCTGGGAGCAAGCAGAAGACAGACCGCATTTTATGTAGTTTTACCTGCTGCCGTTCCCGGAATTTTTGCTGCTGTAGTGCTGGGACTTGGCAGAATTTTCGGAGAGACAATGATTGCTCTTATGGCAACTGGAAACGCTGCAATGATATCAATGAATCCGTTTGATTCGGTAAGGACTTTATCAGCTACAATCGGTGCTGAAATGGCAGAGGTTGTCTTTGGCGATACCCATTACAATGTATTGTTTCTTATCGGTTCATTACTTTTTATCTTCACATTTGCGCTTAATGCACTGGCAGAATTCTATTTTAAGAATCTGGTTGTAAGAAAGTATCAATCAAGAAAGTAAACGGAGAAAAAAAGTTAAAGGAGTTGATGCGTTGAAATGTTGAAAGTTGAAAAAGAGAGACAGCTGGAAATGAACAGAAATGTAAAAGATATAATAGTCGAAAGTATTACCGGAATATGCGTACTGGTGATTATTTTCATTATTGTATCAATACTGGCAATTACGATTGTGGGGGGATGGCCAAATCTGAACTGGACATTTTTATCAGAATTTCCAAAGGATGGGATGACAAAAGGAGGCATTTTACCTGCAATTGTCGGAACAGCGGTTATGACAATTATTATGGCTGTTGCAGCTGTCCCGTTTGGAGTTATAACAGCAATATATCTAGCAGAATATGCCAACGAAAAATCGGTAATCGCCAAAACAATCCGTTTTGCCGTAAAAACACTTGCGGTTGTTCCGTCAATAATTTTCGGGTTGTTCGGATTGGGATTTTTTATTGGCTTTGTAGGCAAAAATATGGATAATATATTCAGTGGAGGAGAGCTCAGATGGGGACAACCAAATATTCTGTGGGCAAGCCTGACAATGGCCCTGCTGACTCTGCCTGTTGTTATTGTATCAGTTGAGGAGGCAATACGCACAATTCCAAGAGATATGCGAGAAGCAAGCCTGGCTCTTGGAGCCACTAAATGGCAGACTATCAGAAAAGTGGTATTACCAGGCTCTGTTTCCGGAATGCTTACAGGAACGATACTGGCTGTGAGCCGCGGGGCCGGAGAAGTTGCTCCGATTCTTTTTACAGGGGCTGTCTACTTCAGTTCCCATCTGCCGCATTCATTAAGCGATCAGTTTATGTCATTGGGTTACCATATATACATTATGTCAACCCAGTCATCAAATGTCGATGCAACTCAACCTATTCAGTTCGCAACAACACTGGTATTGCTGCTTCTCACATTTTCGCTGAATGCAGTCGCAGTTATATTAAGATACAGGATAAGAAAAAGCGCAAAATAACTATTTTTTCATGAACGATATTAAAGTAAAAGTCAAAGATTTATCACTCCGTTACGGAACCAATCTTGCATTAAAAAAGATATCAATGGAGATCCCGGAAAAAATGGTTACGGCTTTTATCGGACCCTCAGGGTGTGGTAAATCCACTTTCCTGAGAACTCTTAATCGCATGAACGATCTGATTGATAATGTTTCTATTGATGGGGAAGTTTTTATTGACGATATAAATATATATGATAAAAATATTGATGTTGTAAACCTGAGAAAGAAAGTGGGGATGATTTTTCAGAAATCGAACCCATTTGCAAAATCTGTTTATGATAATATTGCATTTGGTCCAAGAATTAATGGTATCAGTCAGAAAGGTATTCTCGACGACATAGTTGAACACTCCCTAAAACAGGCAGCAATCTGGGATGAGGTAAAAGACAGGCTGTTCCACTCAGCTTTAAGCCTTTCCGGAGGACAACAGCAGCGCATATGTATTGCCAGATCACTTGCTGTCAATCCTGAGATAATCCTGATGGATGAACCTGCAAGCGCCCTTGACCCGATTTCAACTGCAAAGATCGAGGAATTGATTCATGAATTGAAGAGGGAATATACAATCATTATTGTTACTCATAACATGCAGCAGGCAGCTCGTACCAGTGATTTGACAGCGCTATTTTATCTGGGCGATCTTATAGAGATGAACAAAACTGAAATAATATTTTCCAATCCGGCTAAAAAGCAAACTGAAGATTATATTTCAGGACGTTTTGGATGAAATCGTAACAAAAAGTCTATTTTGGAAGGGAGAAAAGGAATTCAATTCCACCACCTGTTTTATTTCTTACCTGGATATCTCCTTTATGCAACAATATCGCATTCTTTACTATAGCCAGGCCGAGTCCGGTGCCTCCGCTCTTTCTTGATCTCCCTGAATCTATACGATAAAAGCGTTCAAACACCCTCCCAAGATGTTCCTCAGGAATTCCAATCCCATTATCTGAAAATGAAAATTGGCAGAATTTGTCATCCTGATTATATAATGAAATTGAGACAGTTGTATTATTCCCTGAATAGTTAACTGAGTTCTCAAGCAGGTTCTGGAAAACAGAAGTGATAAGTGACCGGTTACATGTAATATAAATGTTGTCTTCGACATTAACTTCAACTTTCATTCCTCTGCTATCAATAGCAGATTTGAAATTATCTCTGACTTCACTAATAATATCCAGTACTTTTGTTTTATCTTTCAGATAAGTACTTCCGGCCTCCTCTATTTTATTGATAACAACTATATCATTTATAAGTTCGGTAAGTCTGTCGCTCTGAGCCAGAGCCTTTTCAAGAAAATACTTCTGTTTTTCGGGTTCCATCTGAGGTTCATTGATAAGTGTTTCAATATAACCTTTTACAGATGATATGGGAGTTTTCAGTTCGTGTGCTATATTTGATGTCATCTCCTGTTTAATAAGACGGCTTTTCTCCGCTACAGTTATGTCGGTCAATATGACCTCGAAACTATTGTCATGAAATACTACGCATTGAACTCTAAAGAACTTACCGTTTCTGCAAATCTGATACTCCATCTTTGGCAACTCAGATAATTTTCGTTCAACACCTGCCTGTTTTTCAACAAACTCTATAGCAGGAGAAAACTCATGTACTTTAAAAAAATTGGCAGAAGATATCGTCAGTTCACCCGAAATCATATTCATGAATTCTATGAAATGGTTATTTGTGAGAATCTTTGTCTTGTTTTGTGAGAAAAATGCTATTCCCTCATTTAATGCATTCAGGTGGCTGAAGAGTTTTTCCTTTTCATTAGAAAGATCATTTTGCGTTGAAAGCATTTTGTTATAGATCTCAATAATTTCTTCGCCTATTATACCTAGTTCATTTTTTGGAAATTTTGAAGCGGAATCGAATGGTTCATTATTAGCTACCCTCACAGCGAAATCTTTAAGCCGGTCTATAGACTTGCCAAACTTGTTGGTGACAGCCAGCAACACAAGCCATATTGCAATGAAAGAGAGAGTTATTACAATGAGAAAATACTTTTTAACTGTAAGAAGATTGATGGTTTTTTTGTCGTAAATAACTGCTGCCCTTATATAGTACCTACTGTAATATTTTGCATAATAATAATAATCTTTACCTGTTGTCCCTGATTTCCGTATAGACTTACCAAAGTCGGAATATAGCGATTCGCTTATCTCAGGCCTGGTTTTATGGTTCTCCATACTCTTCCAGTCATGCACAGAACTATCATACCAGACTTCTCCCGAAGGGCTTACTACGGTAACGCGCAACTCTTCCTGAGGCAACATTCTGACAATTGAATCTGTAAGAATCCAATTCCCGTTTTCATAAATTGAATTTGATTTTATATAATTATCAACAACCTTAGTAACATTATCAAGCTCGTCATTAAGAGTTGAGATCCTGAACTCTTTTTCTCTTTTATAGAGATAGCTCAAGATCAGTAAAGTAAATAACACAAATATTGATGAGTAGTATATGAAAAGATTATTCCGGAACTTATTCCTTGTGATCATTTTTAAAAAATTAGTTCATCAGAATTCAAAAAAGTAGCCATAACCTGTCTTGTTTTTTAAGCAGGAACCAAACTGCCCTAGTTTATTTCTGAGTCTGGTAATATTTACATCAACAGTACGTTCAGTTACAATAACGTCCTGGCCCCATATTCTCATTAGCAGGTCTTCCCTTGAAAAGACCTTACCCTGATTTTCCAGCAATACTCTGAGAATTTCATATTCCTTTTTGGTAAGCTCAACACGTTCATCATTTATTATCAATCTTTTACGGACTGTATCCAGATCGATCCCATTAAATTGCAGGATGGATTTATTATTGACCTTATCGGTATAAGATCTTTTCAAAACAGCTTTTACTCTTGCTGTTAATTCATTAACAGAGAATGGTTTGGAGATATAGTCATCTGCACCCAGACTGAATCCTGTAAGAATATCATTTTCTGTATCCTTTGCAGTAAGAAAAATCACGGGAATATCAAGTTTCAAATCTTTTCTCAGTTTGTCGGCAAATTTAAAGCCCGACATTGGACCCATCATAACATCGAGAAGTATGAGATCGAAGTTGCCCAGCGGCCTCTTCAGTGCTTCTTCCGCAGAATGTGCAATTTCAGTTTGATAGTCTTCATTGCTGAGATTATACTGAAGGATTTCGCAAAGATCCTCTTCATCATCCACAATAAGTATGCGTTTCCCTTTCAGTTCCATAGCTTTTTAGATATTAATAAATATGAGAATTGGCAATCATTATAAAACAACATTTATTAAAATAAGTTATGACCCCCTTCCCAGCCTTCCCCCACGGGGGAAGGAGAACCATCTAAAGCCTTTCCCCCTTGGGGGAAACGGGAAAGGGGGTAAATTGGAAAAAGGATATTTATTTTATTAGTTTTATTCACTGTCTTTTTGACTTATCATATTCGAATCCAGTCCGGAATGTCTGATATCGGTTCCCTGAATTGAGTATATTGAGGCTTCGGCAATATTTGTGGCATGATCAGCAATTCTTTCCAGGTTTGTAATAATATCTTTCAGATCAACATAGCTTAGTAACATTTCTTTTGTTTTATCACTGACCTTTGCTTTAGAAATGCTGTTTATCAGTAGTTTATTGTTCATTTCATCAACAACTACATCATTTTTTATGGTCCAGACTGCATACTCATTATCATTGTTTATAAATGAGAGCAGCGCTTTTTCAACCATTGAAGTTCCCGAAAGAAGCATTACGGTAAGCACGTCAATCATGGCTTTGTATTCCTGAGAATCTATTATATTTTCAGTTGCATGAAGAATATTCATAACTCGATCACCAATTCTTTCGAGGTTTATTGTCATCCTGTCAATTGCAATAATTTTTCGTATATCCGATGCAACTGGCTGATAAAGGATGATTAAATTAATAAATTTTTCACTTACCAGAACTTCATATCTGTCAATTCTATCTTCATTTTCTCTTATTTTAGATGCTATTTGAATGTGTTCTTCATCATTTGTTTTTGCCATATATTTTTCAAGAAGAGTCAGCTGGGTAAGGACAAGATCTGACATCTCTTCGAATGTATTTATGATTTCGATTACTGTTTCTTCTCTTTTTGTTTTCATCCCTGTCATTAATTAATTGTTACATTACCTGATTTCGCTTCAGGCAAAAAATATTATGATGCAAAGTTAACTTCATTTAATGTTATAATTATCAGCTATTTGTTACTTAATTGTTACAATTTGGTTAACTTTTGGAATAAGATTCTGAATATCATTGGTTTAATTCGTGTTTTATTAAACCAAAATTACTCTTTGCATAGATTGATTATCATACGGGAGTAAAAATTCATAAATTGCGGTTTCTAATTAATCTGAAAATGAAAATAAAGATAACAATTTCAGTTTTGTTCTTTTTTGTTACCGTTACAGTAAATCTAAATTCACAAACTTACAATCATCCTAACATAGGACTTAAAAGTCATGAGACACTTGAAATTTCAAAAGTTGAAATAACAGCGCAGAAAACTTTGATTTTCCTCAGTGTGGAAAACAGGATCACAGGAGGGTACTTCTGCGCAGATAAAAATATCTACATTATTTATCCCGATGGAACACGAAGCAGGCTGACTTCTTCTAAAGGAATCCCTGTTTGTCCCGAATCATATAAATTTAAAACAATCGGAGAGCGGCTTAATTTTGAACTTACATTTCCACCGCTAAAAAAGGATACGCAATGGATTGATCTGATAGAGGATTGCAAGGATAATTGTTTTTCTTTCTATGGCATTTGTCTTAACAGCGATCTTAACAAGAAGATCGATGATGCTTCTGTCCTTGCTGAAAATGAAGAACCGGCTGAAGCATTAATGAATTTCATTAATATTGCCGGTACAATTAATAGTAAGAATTCCGGAATAGAAGGTTTGATATATATAAATATTATTACGCTGGCTAAAGAAACTGCCAATAATCCAAAAGCCGCTGAATGGTACAAGAAGTTGGAATCATCAGGTATTCCCAGATGCGAGTTATATATTAAACATCTTAATTCACAAGGAATTATATACTAAAGAAAGAGGCCGCATCATGTAATGCAGCCTCTCTGAATTCTTATTAATTTGGCCGGGTTTATTTTTTCCCGAAATAGAAATCAAGTCCTGCGGCAACCATCCAAGTTAATTTATTATAGGTCTCGGTTGTACTTATCGGTACTATTCCTCCCAGCATATGATCATAAGTTTTTGACCCCTGGTCATAAAAAGCACGCTGGTAACCTAAATTAAGATCGATCATTGGCGTGATACGATAACCAAAACCTACTCCTATCGAGTTGGTGTTTGTACTGAAAGTCTGATCACTCTGATAATTGAGGTTAACACCGGTGATAGTGTGTGACCAGCCGGCGCTTATGCGCAATTTTTCTGTAAGGCCATATTCAACACCAAGTCCGTACTCAAGAAAGTTCTTATCAATCTCATTTATATTAATGTCAGGATCACCGTCATAATCTACATCTTTATCAAAATAGGTATTGAAACTTGCAGAAAGTAAAAGTTTTTTAATTGGTTTATAATCAATTCCAAATGAAAGCATTGCAGGCATATCTCCAACGAGTTGTTTCCCGTCAATAAATATTCCTCCCCCTTCATTATTAACAACTTTTGTTTTCAGATCAATCTCTGTCTTGAACTCATATTTAACTGCGATATTCAGTTTGTCTGATGGAGAAAAATTTGCACTGATAATCGGAGTAATACCAGTTCCCGATTCTGAAGCATCAACTTTCATATCTTGAGTAGCGCCGGCATTTTCTCCCATTATATCAGCTTTAGCTCCATAAGTAGTTGAAGCTCCTGAGAAAAATGCTTGAGATTGTGCTATTGTCATACCTGCCGGGTTGCCACCTAACGCAATGATAGTTCCCTGAAGAGTTGCAACCTGTAACGGAGTCAAACCAACAGCTGTCCCATTGGATAAGGGAACTCCACCACCTCCGCCAGCAATTATTGGTTGTAATGAGGAAGCTGTACCTGAAAGTTGAGTTGAAACACCATTCAGGTATGTTTGACCATCTGTAAAGAATTGGCTTGCCGGAACCATTCCTCCATTATAAGCAGCCCCAAAAGCAGGATAAGTAGGATTAATACTGATATTTTTTATATATCCGCTGTATTTGTTTGACACAGTAACCAGACGCGCACCTATAGCCACAGAAATCATATCATTTATCTTGTAGGCAATATTAGCCTGATAACCCAGGTAAGTTGAAGAGCCTTTAAAATATATATTTGCTGAATAACTGGTAGTAGGAATTCCCTGAGCTGTCAGACTTGGAGGAATATCAGCAATCGGCATTTCAAATGAGGGGAGCCCTGTTTTATATACTGCTCCGCCGCCTCCGCCAATCGGATTAAATCCTGCTGAAAATGACAGTTTCCCGGTATTATATACTAAATAAATTCCCGGGAAAAGAGGCGCACTTACATCACCAACATACTCTCTGGGAGTACCGTTGAGATATGGATAATTGCTTTTCACTTTTTGTGTCTGAGTGATTGTTTGATTACTAACAGAAACAAAAAACCCATTTCCCAGCTTGGTTAAGCCTGCCGGATTGAAGTAAACTGCATCAATACTGGTTGAGGCATTACGGTTCTGCAAGCGTGTGAACATGGCACTCTGGTTATTGTTGGTAACCAGTCCGCCCGCAAGCAGAATGCCGGTTATGAACAAAGAAGCAACAAAGGTTAAAAGTTTTCTCATAGGTTTGGATTTAAGTTTAAGTTAATCGGGCACATTGAAGCTTTATACAAAATACCCTTTTTGCGATTTAACATTATTTTAAATTATTCGATCTGATAAATGATTATGAATCTAAATTGAGTCAAATGTAGAAAAATAATTCTTTTCTGCAATAGGTCTAAAATAATATATTGATATTTAGTTGATTGTACGCTTAATGTGAGAGTATTCGAAGAAATCTGAAATTATGGTACTAGGTCCTCGGTACTGGGTTCTAAGTAATTGGGCAGAGATTTTATATTCCACTACCTGGCACCAAGCAACGAGAACCCAGTACCTATAAGTAAAAGAATAAAAATTACAAAACCTTACTGAATACCATGTAAAAGGTTAAATTCCTCAAACAATCCATAATCCTGTATCTGGTATTCCTTTCCCGATGGATAAACTTTTACATTTCTCCATGTCCATGGAGAGACAAAACCAGGTTTTGGATTATTATGATGAGGCCCAAGAAGATTTTTAAGACTTCCAATTACATTAACCTCAATTTTATTGATACCAGGTTTTATCAATCCTGTGATATCACTGTAGTATGGAGGAAATGCTATTACAGGTGCATGTTGTCCGTTTACTGAAACTTCAGCCATTGTTCCATCCCATTTACCCAATGCAACTTCCCATTTACCATCAGGGTTTTCTATATTGAATTCTTCACTGTAAGTAACACCCCATGAATAAAATGGAAGTCCCTGAGTTTTCCAGCTTCCTGTGGTGTAAGTTGAGACAGGTGCTTCAATCTTCCATCCTTTTTCAGAAGGTTTTACAGAGAAGTCTCCAAGTATATAAACAGGTTCGATCTCAGCATGAACCTTCATCGGTGAGGTTTTAAGAGTTATTATGTTATCGCCTGATTTGATAACTTTTCCGATATTGAAAACACCGAATGATCTGTCAAGCCACCATTCACCATTTTCTGGTTTCACTTCAATGCCATTAACAGTAATTGTCCATAAATTGGGTCGCTCCACAACAGCTTTAATCTTTGTCAAGTCGAATTTCTCCATTACAGGGAAATGATATGTTGCACTAAACCCTGTGGTCACTCCGAAAGTATCCCTGTCAACAATATTTGTCTTGAACTGTATAGATGTATTCCATGGATTCCCGTTTTTAAATCCATAATACTTATATACTTTATCCGCTGCATAGTACGTATTCAGATCTTTCGTTATCTCATGGCCAACCTCGATGTCGCAGAAATCAATCATTAAAACATTATCCTCATTTCTACTGACTTTTAACGGGGTTGAGGGTTGAACAGTAATATAGTTCTGTGGCCTGACAGGAATTGTATAACCAGGCATTTTAATTTCGGGGATGTACAACAGAAGACTCCCGGCAGGAGGAATTGAATAGGAGAGATAAATATCTTCTCCATTCAGTCGGTTTGGATATCCGTAAACTTCTCCTGTCAGGGTATTCATCTCAAGTGCATCTTTCCCGTTTGTCTTAAGTGAACCATTCAATTGTTGGGTAAGACTCGAATTTACCAGGAATAGTACCTGTCCGTCAGCCAGAATCCTGCGATGATGATAAAGGGCTCCCCCGGTCACACCTTCAAACTTGAGCATCAGGTTATTGAAATATTTATAAATAACTTCCTGTGTCAGTTTACCGATAACGATAATCTTATCAGATTTTTTATCAAAGAATGCTTTCAAACCTTCACTTATCGAGCCATCGACAAGTGTTGGGATAGAGAATGCAATCAGGGTACCTCCATTCGAAACAAACTTCTCAAGAAGTTTAAAAGTATTCAGATCCAGATTCTCTGTCAAAGGAGGAATGACAACCCGCGAATAGCTTGCCTGTCCGACGACGAGTTTGCTATTTGAAACACTTCCCATATCTTTAATAATGTTTTCCGACCCCAGATCATATTCAACCTGGCTTTTTTCAAGCTTTGTAATAAATGTCTGGAATGTCTGGCCTATTTCAGCATACTTCTTATCAGGTTGCGTATAAGAGTCATAAAGCCAGGCAGATGTAGTAGGTTCAAGTATAAGTATATCGTTAATTTGTCTTCCTGATGATAAGGCAAGTGAAAGCCTTGCATAATGCGTATTTAAATACTTATAATTGTTCCACCATGGTTCATGATAATCGAAAGTGGGAGGGTAGTCATATTTTCTGGCTCCTGCAAGCGTGAAGTATGTAAGGTGCTGATTCATAAGGTTTACCCCCAGGGCATATTCCCAATCGCCATTGCGTTTCATATCGGCAAATGTGAGATCCCAGCCGGAACCGCCATAAGTTTCACTAAGTTTTCTTTGCCTGCCCGTCTGGTTTGCGGCACTAGCCAGCTCTTTCACCGAACGTGTATTTCCAAACTGGGCATTTGTTGTTGAATCATCCCATTGGTTGAATAACATATCAATAGCCGGCACCTGAGGCCAGGCATACATTGCCATGTTATCTCCACCCGGACGCATATTGGGCCATTCATGTTCCCAGTAATGACCGGTGAATTTCAGCTCTTTTGCTTCACAATAGGAATGCCATGGCTTTGACCACCTGTCGATGAATAACTGAAGCAGAGTTTGCGTATAGTTATGTCTGACTTTTTTCCAGTCACCTGTTTCCTCATAAAGTGAAGGCAACTGTGTTTTAAGATCATAATGCCACCGTTTAAGGAAAACATCAAACAGGTCAGGGGTCCAGCGGATACCACCAGGAGATTCGATTTGAGGCTCATCTGTAAACGTGCCAGGAATGGTTTTTCCGAATTCAGTACCCAGATACTTCTCATAGCCTTTCATAGTAACTTCAATAAATTTCTGGGTTACTCCCGGGTAGAGCAGATCAACATACGAAAAGCCACCATACCAGTCAGATTTTGCATTATAAGTTTTTGAGAACAAAAAATACTTTCCCTTCTTTCCTTTTTCATCAGACAGTGAGGCAGTAATATTCTTATAAGCTCCATCTTCTTCTTTCAGATAGAGGTAAAACTTGTTGCAACTGTCAGGAAGAATTTCAACTTTTGTCATAATCAGACCCTGTCCTTTGTTGTAAGATTCGGGCATTTCATCAGGAACATGTCCGCCCCCGAAACCGCTGGGATAAGAATTTTCGTCATAAATCCAGATATTCATACCCAGCTCTTTCCCTTTTTCAACTGCATGCTGATAAAGTTCAAACCATTTTTCCGAGAGATACTCGGTAACTAGTCCGGGGCGGGGATGTATAAAAACCTGCGATGATCCGGCGTTTTTAAAACTGACAAGATCTTTGTCGATCTCCTCACTGTTAATATCAGCATTCCAGACAAAGAAAGGGGCGGTTGTGTACTCCCTGGGAGGGTCGCTGAATTGTGATGAAAGAGAAGCAAAATCAGGCACTTTGACTTCATTTATTATAGTTTTTTTACAGGAATACAAAATGATCATACCTGTTAAGAGAATAAAAATAACAAGCTGCTTAAAACTAAGATTTGATTTCATGATATTTTATTTAAGTTTACTCAGATTCCAGTTTGGATACCATTTTATTATAGGATTTCCTTTTTCCCATTCAACGGGCAGCCAGATATGCCGGCTATCAGCAAGATTCTCCGGAATCCATCTGTCGCCCATATAGATGAAGGCATCTTTTTTGTCATTGACAGGAAGAATCTGAGTGCTTTGGGAGCCAAATGAGATTTTGTTTTCATCCTCTGTACCCCTGCCAGGATTTCCTATTGATGTCCATTCACCAAAGATCTTTTTGGCGACAGCAAGGCGGGCAGGATTAGGCTTCCAACCGGTTGTGCCGGAGGTGAACATAAAATACCTGCCTTTAGAATAAAAGACAGCCGGAGCTTCATTCGATTCTCCGGGCAGAACACGTATATATCTTCCCGTAAAATCGAGATAATCATCCGTAAGCTCTGAAAAATGAAGTGTCATATTCTCTTCGGCTGCATGAACATGATAAGCTTTGCCGTCTTTATCAACAAAGATGGTCATGTCGCGGGCCATCTGGCCTTCTTCAAAATCACGTCGGACAAACAGACCTTCCCTTACTGCAAGTTTCCACTCATCAGACCAGCTTTTAAGATCGCCATCTTTTACTTTGGCTTTTTTGTACTCTTCAGGAAAATTCAAAGGCCACACACCTGCATTGGGACGGAGGCTTCTTAAATATTTATATGGGCCTGTTATATTGTCACTTACAGCAACACCGGTTAAAGCTGCTTTATAGCCTTGTCCTTTTAATTCATGATGAAACCACATCACAAACTTGCCTGTCTTTTTATTATAGATTACTTTGGGCCGCTCAATTACACAACCTGGATTAAGAAGACTTACAGTATCGTTAACAACCTTTAAAGCAAGACCCTCATTTTTCCAGTTCAGAAGATCTTTTGAAGAGTAGCAGCTTACTCCATAATGACTCCTATCTTTTTCTAACCGGGGAAGTCTGTATTCACCAAACCAGTAATAGGTATCATTAAAATATATTATACCGCCTCCATGCGCATTAATATGCCTCCCTTCAGTATCGGGCCATATCTGTCCGGGTTTGAATGAGTGGTTTATATCCTGGCAATTAATTATGAGACATAAGAATAGAATTGGAAATGTAATAATGGTCTTTTTTTTAAAGGTTTTCATGTCTTTCTGAATTAGGCTATGTATTAATTTATTAACCCCCTTTCTTTTTTCACCGGATGGGGAAATAATCCCAGGTATTATTCATATGACCGCAGGACTGCAAGACTGCAAAACCGCAAGAAATATTAATATTAACAAAGATAATTAATCAAATAACCTGAGGAATATGTTTTAGAATATCATTGTTTGATCATTAATGTTTCATATTTTTGAAATAGTAAATTCAGGGAAACTATGGGAAAGCTGAATGTTTTTAATAGGCATTTCTTATTGATGTTGCTTATCCTGCCTGCATTCATTGTACAAAGTTTATTGTCGCAGCCGCTGGTTGGTCTGGATAACTGGTATAACCATGAGACCAATGCAAAAACAGGAAAGCCATTTCATTACCTCTGGACTGATACTGAGTTCAGCGGTTATTCAAGATGGGGAGAAATTTTTACCGGAAGGGGAGCAAAAATTACAACCATAGGGAAACCTGCTGCTGCTGTTCTAAGTAAAATAGATATCTATATTATTGTTGACCCCGACACTACAACAGAAAACCCATCACCAAATTATATTAAACCTGAAGATATTGCTTCAATCAAAAGATGGGTTGAAGGTGGCGGTGTTCTGGCAGTCCTGGCAAACGATGGACCAAACTGTGAGTTTACACATCTCAATGAGCTTATGAAACAGTTTGGAATGACGTTTAACCATGTTACATTACATCGTGTGACAGGGACCAATTTTGAGATGGGGGCAAGTACGAATCTGCCTGACCATCCTCTATTTAAGGGAGTTACAAAAATTTATATCAAAGATGTTTCTGATATTAATATCTCAGGAAATGCAAAGCCTATTCTCACTGAGAAGGGCAAAGTCCTGATGGCTGAAAATAAATTTAGAAAAGGGTACGTTTTTGCGATAGGCGATCCATGGATCTACAATGAATATATTGATCACGATAGTCTTCCGGATAGTTTTGAAAACCTCAAAGCAGCAGAAAACCTTACAGATTTATTGTTGGGTTATGCAAAACAAAAATAAATTTAACTGTGATACACATTATTAAAGAATCCCGATATGAAAAAATTTTTTGTTCTTCAGGTCGCTTGTCTGATCTTAATCACTGCCTGTTCGTATATACAAACCACAGAACTTAAAGAGGCTTCACCACTTTCAGTCCGGGTTTCTGATGACCGGCTGATCCGTATCGACAAAATGCTTCAGCAAAGCATCGACAGCGGATGGATTGCGGGTGCAGTTGGTTTTATTGCACGTGACGGCAAAATTGTTTATGATAAATCGTTTGGTGTTAATAATATTGAAACGAAGACATTGATGCGCAGAGATGATATTTTTCGTATCGCTTCCCAGACAAAAGCTATTACAAGTGTGGCAGTAATGATGCTATTTGAGGAAGGAAAATTCCTTTTAGATGATCCGATTTCAAAATATATCCCTGAATTTGCTAATCCAAGGGTTCTGGACAGGTTTAATGAAAAAGATACAACCTACACTACTGTTCAGGCAAATCGTGAAATAACAATAAGAGATCTTTTAACTCATACTTCAGGAATTGATTATGCAGGTATTGGCTCAGCACCCATGAATGCGATCTATGCCAAATCGGGTATTCCAACAGGGTTTGTAAGTGAAAAAATAAATCTTGGTGACAAGATCAGGAAACTGGGAAAATTACCACTGGTACATCAGCCCGGTGAAAAATTCACTTATGGATTAAATGTGGATGTACTGGGATATCTTGTTGAAATATTATCAGGAGAGACTCTTGATAAATATTTCCATTCTCACATTTTCGAACCATTGGGAATGAACGACACTTACTTTTATTTGCCTCCCTCAAAATATGACAGACTCGTAAAAGTCAGTGCTGAGGATAGAAATCATCATATTGTAAGCGCTCCTTCAGCTTTTATGAATTATCCAATTGTTGAAGGCATATATTATTCTGGTGGAGCCGGATTGAGTTCCACAATAAAAGATTATGCCACTTTTTTACAGATGATGTTAAATAAAGGGGAATATAACGGAAAAAGACTGCTTGCAAGGCGTACAGTAGAATTAATGACAACGAATCAGATCGGCGACCTGAATCTGGGCAGGGACAAGTTCGGATTAGGATTTGAGATCACAACGGCCAACGGTCAGGCAAAATTGGGAATATCAGAAGGATCGTTTTCCTGGGGTGGCTATTTCGCAACCACATATTGGGCCGACCCAAAAGAACGGCTTGTCTGTCTGTTGTTTATACAACAAAGCCCACTCAGTCATTCTGAAATTCCGGATAAATTCAAAGCCATGGTTTATCAGGCATTAGCCGACTAAAGAGGAAGATGAGAAAGATTGTTCAGGGTTCAGTGTTCAGCGCTCAATGCTCAACGCTCAACGCTAAAAGCTCAACGTTTTGTAACCTGTGGAGAAATTCTAAATTATTTTTCAGAATAATGAACAGTGGTACTTCCGGATAATCCGCTGGTTGCTATTCCTTCAACGGATATCAAAATTTCGGAGGATGCATGGTTATCGAAGAAACTTATTGATGCCTTACCGGAGTTGTCGGTTATTATATCTGGCCCCCAGAAGAGCGTATTGCTTTTAGTTTTGCCTGCACCTTCTTCTTTATTTGCAAATGCACTGTTTTTCTTCATG